>Ga0335082_10000091_pt1 | contig 89376 bp, 85 predicted proteins | sample Lox_Sample_41_FD_206718 | JGI IMG/M metagenome (GOLD analysis project Ga0335082, IMG submission 206718) | Soil microbial communities from Loxahatchee National Wildlife Refuge, Florida, United States - Lox_Sample_4.1 | ecosystem: Environmental > Terrestrial > Soil > Wetlands | place: USA... | reverse complement strand
TGACGCTCTTCGCCGATCTCCGGGTGGGTCACCGTGATGATCGCGCCGCGCGCCGCCAGGTGCGGATCGCCGCGGTGGTCGTCCGGGTTCTGCACGATCATCGCCGACACGCCGGCGGCTTGCAGCACCGAGGCGACCGCCTCGGGCGAACGCTGTTGCGTCCACGCCTCGAGGCGCGCATCGATCTCGGCGCGTGCCGCCAGACGCGCGCTCAAGGTCGCAAACCGCGCCGCGTCGCTCCATCCGGCACAGGCAGCACAACGTCCCCACGCGTCGTCGCCGACGACGGCGATCGCGACCCAGCGATCCTCGCCGGCGCAGCGGTAGACGCCGTGCGGAACGGCGTAGTCGACGGCGTTGCCGCGTGGCGCCGCCGGTTGGCCGGTGCACGGTCCTTCGAGATACACCTCGCCGAGCAGGTATGCCGCCGCTTCGGTCTGCGCCATCTCGATGAACTGTCCCTCGCCGGTGCGCCGGCGATGCTCGAGCGCCGCCAGGACGGCCACGGCGGCAAGCTTGCTGGCCATGTGATCCGGATGGTTCAGCGCCGAGCCCGCCGGATACGGCGCCTCGGCATGGTTCCACAACCAGTTGGCACCCATGAAGGCCGAGTTCAGCGGCCCGAACGACGGGGCCTCGCCCAATGGACCACCGCGTCCGAACCCCTGCGAGGCGACGTAGATCACGTCGGGACGTACCTGACGCACGTCGTCGTAGTCGAGTCCCCAGTTGCGCACCACGCCGCCGCGATTGTTCTCGACGATCACGTCGGCGGTGGCGCACAATTGCAGCGTCAGCTCACGACCGCGTGGCGTGCGCAGATCGAGGCACACACTGCGCTGCCCGCGCGACTCGACGTTGAACGTCCAGGCACGATTCGGCGTATCGGGCTCGAGCGTCACCTTGCGCAGGAAGTCGAGGTTGGCGCGCGACTCGATCTTGATCACCTCGGCCCCGAGCTCACCGAGCGCCCAGCACACTTCCGGACCGACCGCGCCGACACCCAAGTTGATAACGCGCAGACCGGTCAGCACCGGCTGCCGCACGGTATCGTCGGCCCGGGGCGCGGTTCGGGGCACGAAGCCCGCGCCGCCGTCTTCGCCGGGCGCGGGCGCGGCGCGACGCACGGCCGCCGGGGTCGCCGACATCCGGAACGGCACCGACGCGAACGGCGCCGCGCCGAGGTGCGCGAAATCGGTGCGCCGGAAGAACTCGCGGGCGCGGGCTTGCTCCTCGGCGACGAACTGATCGGGCGAATTGAGCAACGCGATCGCGACACCGCGCCGACGACCTTCGTCGAACACCTCGGCACGCGAGCGCTCACGCAGCGCGTCTTGGGCGAGCAAGCGAATGACGTCACCGTTGAGAAGGCGGTAGACCGGGCTCAGCCATTCGTCACCGCTCAACGCTTCCGGATCGCCAAGCAGCGCGACGAACGCCTTCCACTGCCGCGCCGTGCCCGGCAGCACACGCACGTAGCCGTCGGCCGTCGGCAGCACCAGATAGGTACCGTCGGCGTTGCGGGGCGGACACGTCGGCAGCAACGGGTACAGGCGCGCATAGTCGGCCAAGGGGATCGACCATGGATTCATGCAATGCAGCGCCGCCTCCTGCACCGCAACCTCGACCGTCTGACCGCCACCGTACGCGGTGCGGTCGAGGATGGCCGCCAACGCGCCGAGGGCGCCGAAGATCGACGCCGCATCGTGCGCGAAATATCCCGGCAGCCAACAAGGCGGTCGGTCGCGAAACCCGGCAGCAAACAGCCCTCCCGAGGCGGCGAACGCCGGCAAGGGCTCGAGCCGCCATCCGGCGCGCGGGCCGCTGAGGCCGAAGTCGGCGATGGCTACGTGCACCAGATGCGGGTGGCGCTCGCGCACCTCGTCCGGCGTGAGCCGCTCGGCGCGCTGCGCGTCCGGCCCGAGGTTTTCGAGGAGAATGTCGGCGCGATCACACAACTCAATGAACCGGCGCCACCCGTCGGCGCTGCGCCGATCGATCACCGCGCCACGCTTGTTGGCGTTGCGATAGAGAAACGGCAGGGAGCGATCCGGCGCCGCGACGTTGCCGGCGAACGGCGCGCGCCACCGATCGGTGTCGCCGCCCGGCGGCTCCACCTTGATCACGTCGGCACCGAGGTCAGCGAGTATGCGGCCGGCAAGTGCACCGCGGAGATCGGTAAGGTCGACGATCTGCACATGCCCCAACGGCGGATTCGGCATCGGTGAACTGTACACCGGCGCGGCCGCAGGCGACAAGACGGCGCGCGCCTTCCCAGTACGGGAAGCCCGGGCGCCGCTCAGCTCACCAACACGGGCGCGGCAAGGCGAGCGGATGGCGGCGGCGCCCCGGTCCAGCCGGCGCCCGCCTGGGCGGGCTGCGACGGGACCCAGACGCGAAAGGTCGACCCTTGGCCCACCTCGCTCTCCAGGGTGATCGTGCCACCGAGCAAATCGACCAGGCGACGGACGATATGCAGCCCGAGCCCGACTCCGCCGGCGCAGTCGTCGACCGCACGGGGCGCCTGGCGGAAGGGCTCGAAGATGATCTCCCGGTCCGCCGGGGCGATGCCGATACCGGTGTCGCTGACGCACATCTCGACGCCGCCGTCGTGGGCATGGACGCCGACGGTGACGCTGCCGCGCTCGGTGAACTTGAACGCGTTGGTGATCAGATTCTTGAGCACCATCTTGAGCTTCACCGGATCAGTGTAGAGGCGTGACTGGACCGGCGGGAGGTTCCAGGAAAACTGCACCTCGGGCTTGGTGCGCCAGGCAACGGTTTCCGCATCGAGCTCGCCGACCAAGTGACTGATGCTGACCTCACGCAGATCGAGCGGGAAGCGCCGCGAGCCAATCCGACTGAGGTCGAGCGTGGCCTCGATCAGATCGAGCAAGTCGCGCGAGCTCTTGGCCACGGTCCGTAGCGTCTGGGCCTGCTCCGACGTGAGTGCTCCGAACGCACCGTCGAGCAGCAAGTCGTTATAGCCAATGATCAGGTTGAGCGGCGAGCGCAGCTCGTGCGACACCGACGCCACGAAGTCCGCCTTCAGGCCGTTGGCGTGCTCCAGTTCCTCGACCAGCCGCGCATTGGCCAGCGCCAACGAGCCGAGCTGAGCAATGCCGCCGGCAACCCGGCAGCGCTTGGCGCTGAGCAGCGCCGCGTGCGTCCGCCAGCTGGCCGTGTGTAGGCCGATGATCTGTGCGCCGCGGCGCAATGCCATCACCACTTGCAGCGCGTCGCCGCCTTGCGGCATCCGTTCGCAATCCCTGTCGCCGCGAGCCGCCGCGGTGATCGCGACGACGTCGTCGCGATCGAGGCGCACCAGCAAGTTCTGGATGTCGCCGTGCCGCACCTTCAACGTCCGAATCTCCCTACGTTCCTCCGGCGTCGCACCATGCGCCGCGGCCAACAGGTACACACCCTCCTCCGCCTGCAACAGAAACGTTCGACTCGAGTCACTCCCAAGCTCCTCGGCGGTCAACTGACACAGCCGATCGAGGATCGTCGGGGTGTCGAGCAACGAGATCAGCTCGTGGCCGAGACGCGCGAGTGTCGCCGACCCCTCGGCCTCGTCCCGCAGCTGTTCGGTCTTCGCCTGCAGCGCGACTTCGGCGCGCTGTCGTTCCCCTTCGACGACGTCGGCGCGCCGGCGCTCAGTGCGGGTGCGCTCGACCAGATACCCGTAGAAGGCGGCCGCGGTGAACAGGAACGGAATGCGGATCAACGAGGGCGAGGCCCATAGCGACCAGCTGCCGCCGCTCGCCGCGAGCAAGTAGATGTACGCAATGCAGACGGCCACCGCGCCGATCGCGATCGAGCGTAGGTTCTCACCGATCGCGGCGAGCAGCAGGATGAAGAAGTACAAGTAGAAGAACTCGGCGTTGAAACGCCCGCTGTGCAAGAGGACGCCGGTGATCCACAACGTGTCGACGATGACCGTCCCCACCCCGAAGCTTGACGACTCCGTCAGCCGGACGGGGAGTTGGGCGACGACGACGTTTGAGGCCAAGGCCATGGCGATCAGCAGGATGGTACCGGCCGGCGGCATGACGAACTGCTCCTCGACCAGCAGCAGGTAGGCGGTCGTCACGATCAACGTGTAGCGAAGGAGGAGGAAGGCGCGGTTCACGGGTACACTCTGCATGGCGCGCTCGCTGTGTGCAGGAACCGGACCACCCCGCCGGCACGCACCGCTTCGGCGCGCACTCGGTGCGAGTGCGGCATGGCGACAAAACCGTGCACGCTCGCGCGGTCCCTTGACGCTGTGACCCACTGTTTGTGAGATAGCGTGAAGTACGTAGATCTACGGAGTCTCGCTGAGAGGGCGCAGTAGCGGGGCGCAGTCAGGCTTGCCCATCGGCAACGCGCGCCGCCGCGCTGCGGCGCAATGCCGCCTTCTCGATCTTGCCGGATCCCGTACGTGGCACCTCGTTCTCGGCGATCAAAAAGAGGTGACGCGGCACCTTGTAGCTTGCCAGGGAGTCTCTGCAAAAAGCGCGCAGGTCGTCCGCCGTGGCGACCGCGGCTGGCTGCAGAATCACGAATGCCGCGATGTTCTCGCCACGGGTCGGATGCGGCACGCCGACGACGTGCGCCGACTTGACCGCCGGATGGCGCGCCAGCGCCTCCTCGACCTCCGCCGCAGCGACGTTCACGCCAGCGGTCTTGATCACGTCTTTGAGGCGAGTGGCGAAGTGCAGGTAGCCGTCCTCGTCGAAGTATCCCAGGTCACCGGTCCTGAAGAACCCCTCGGCGTCAAAGGTGCTTGTGCGCGGTACCTTGTAGTAGCCTTCCATCAGTGTCGGACCTTTGACCAGGATCTCCCCGGCCTCGCCGGGTGCCACGGCGGCGCGGGTGTCCGGGTGGACGATCTTGACCTGCATCCCATCGAGCGGCCGCCCGAAGGTCCCGACACGGATCGGTTCGGGATCGTCCCAGCATGCCGCGGTGACGCACGTCGCGGTCTCCGACATACCGTAGACCCCGATTGCCACGTGATCGGTTCCCAGCAGCCGGGTTGCCAACGCGTGGTTCGTTCCCTTCTTGAGTCGGAGCCGATGCTTGGCAAAGTCGGGATGATCGAGCAGTGGCCCGGCTTGGTGCCATCCCGCCATGATCGTACAGCCTTCACGCTCGAGCAGGCTGAGAGCGCCGGACGCGTCCACCATCTCGTGCAAGACGATGCGCGCGCCGCCGGCCATGGTGGTCAGACCGCCGAGCACGAAGCCACCGCTCCAGAATAGGGGCATGTGTCCCCACCAGGCATCGTCAGGCGTGATACCCAGGCACGCACTGATACGCCGTCCCGACGTGGTCAACGCAGCGTGGCAGTGCAACACCGCCTTGGCTTGCGCGGTGGTGCCCGAGGTGAAGAACACCGTGGCCCAGTCGGTGGGCGCCACGGTGCGCTCCAGGGCATCGAGAAACACGTCGTCGGCATCCGCCGGCAGCTCGTCCCAGCGGTCGCAACCGGCAGCCGTCGCGCCGAGCACGACGACGCGGCGCAGCGCCGGCGCGTACGCCGTGAAGAGCCGACCGGGTCGAGCCCGGGCGAGCTCCGGCACGATCTCGTTCAAGCTCGCCAAGTAGTCGTGCTTCAGGAACGCCGGCAGGGTGATCAGCAGTTCGACGTCGGCGTGCGTCAGCGCGTAGGCGATCTCGTCGCGCTTCCACAGCGTCGAGAACGGCACCAGGATGGCCCCGAGGCGCAGCGCCCCGAAGGCGATCGGTAGCCATTCGATGCGGTTCGAGCACAGAAAGCCGACGCGCGATCCTTTGGTGATGCCGCACCCAAGCAGCTGCTTCGCCGCCACCCGGCTGGCGGCCCGCAGCTCGCGCCAGGTCAAGCGCGCGGTCACCTCGGCGCGCGGCGCGTACGCGACCGCTTCACGGTCCCCGTACTGCGCCGCCAGCGTATCGAGGAATGCGCCGAGCGTTTCCACTTATCCGCAGGCTCCCGTGGCGCGCAGCGCGGCGATTTCGTCGTCGGACTTGCCGATCGCCCGCAACACCTCGTCGGTATGCTCGGCCAGCCCCGGGGGCGGGATGCGCAACGAACCAGGCGTGGCGCTCATGTGGATCGGCACGTTCATGGTGCGGAACTTCCCGTGTGTCGGGTGTTCCCAGTCGGCCACCGATCCGATCGCCTTGAGCTGCTCCATCGCGAACAGCTCCTTCAGTCCGTTCACGCGGCACGACGGGACGTCGCAGTCGGTGCACAGCTTGATCCAGTAGTCGCACGTGTTGCCGAGAAAGATCTCTTGCAGGATGCCGACGATCTCGTCGCGGTTCTGGCAGCGGATCGTGTTGCTGACGAACTTGGGATTCTCGAGCAGGTCCTCGCGGCCAAGCCCCTTGCACAAGCGCTTGAAGAAGGCGTTGGTGAGGCAGGCGACGATGAAGTAGCCGTCGGACGCCTTGAAGGCTTGGTACGGCACCAGGTCCGGGTGGCCGTTGCCGAACTTGGCGTATTCATAGCCGGTGTTGAGGTAGGCGGTGGAAATGTCGGCGAGCAACGAGATGACGGCATCGAGCATCGTCAGGTCGATGCGCTGGCCGACGCCGCTCTGCGTCCGATGATACAGCGCCAGCGCGATGGCATAGGCCGCGTAGATGCCCGAGGAGATGTCGGCCACCGGCCCGGCCGCCTTGGCCGGCGGCCCTTCCGGAAAGCCGGTCAGTCCCATCATGCCGCCGGTGGCTTGCAGGATGAGATCCATGCCGGGGTTCTGCGCGATCGGCCCGGTGCTGCCGAACGCCGTGATGGAGGCATAGATGAGCCGGGGATTGGCCGGCCGCAGGTGCTCGTACCCGAGACCGAGCCGGTCCATCACGCCGGGACGGAAGTTTTCCACCAGCACGTCCGCCTGGGCGACCAGCTCCTTCACCAGTGCCACTCCCTGCGCGTGCTTGACGTCGACGCCGACGGACTTCTTGTTCCGGTTCAAGCCCCAGAAGTTGAAGCTGCCGATTTTGGGATCGGCGCCGCGCGCGTAGCGGATGCTGTCGCCGCGATCCGGCTTCTCGATCTTCCACACCTCCGCACCCATGTCGCCGAGCAGCGTCGTACACCACGGGCCGGCAGCCTGATGGCTGAGGTCGACGACGCGGATCCCCTTCAGCGGGCCTCGATTCTCCATGCTCCACCTTTCAGCTGAACTGCTGCTTGAGAAGATTCGTCTGCACCTTATTGGCGGCGTTGCGCGGCAGACGATCGACGAACTCGACGCGGCGCGGCTTCTTGAAGGCCGCGAGGCGCGCCCCGGCAAACTCGACCAGTGCGCCGCCCTCGAGGCGCGTGCCGTTGCGCGCGACGACCACTGCCGTCACTTGCTCACCCCATTTCGGATGCGGCGTGCCGATGACCGCCACGTCGACCACGTCGGGGTGCAAGCGCAGCACCTCTTCGACCTCGACGGGCGAAACGTTCTCGCCCCCGGTGATGATCAGGTTCTTCACCCGCCCGGTGACGAAGAAGTAGCCCGCGTCGTTGCGACGGCCGAGGTCGCCGGTGTGCAACCACCCGTCGCGCAGCGTCGCCGCCGTGGCCGCCCGGTCGCGGTAGTACCCCTGCATCACCGTCGGCCCCCCGATCACCAACTCGCCCTCTTCGTCAGGCGCCGCGAACGTCCCGTCGGGGCGGCGTACCGCCACGTGCACGTACGGATTCATGGTGCCGACGGTGCCGGGATGGTCGAACACGCTGGTGCCGCGCGCCATCGCCACCCCATCGGTCGACTCGCTCTGGCCATAGGCCTCGATGACCTCGGTCCCTTCGAAGATACGCGCCAACTCACGCTTGGCCTCCATCGGCGTGGCGGCACCACCGACCGACACCTTCTGCACGCTGCGCCGGATCGCGACCGGGATGTCTCGCAACGCAACGACGTCGAACACCATGCCGGCGATGAGCGGCAAGTCGGTGATGGCGAAGCGCTCCACCAGGTCGAGCACCGCACCGGTGTCGAACTTCTCGACCAGCACCGCCGTGGCGCCAAGCAGTACGCGGCAGAGCAGGTGCGACACGAACACCGGCGTATGCGTGAGGGGGCTGAGGCAGGCCCCGACGCCGTCGGGCCGGTCGCCGCGCGCCGTGGCACAGGCAAGCGTCGCCCACAGGAGGTTGGCGTGCGTGACCATGACACCCTTCGGCATGCCGGTGGTGCCGGACGTGTAGGCCAGGACGGCGAGGTCCGCGGGGCGCGGTGGCCGCGGCGCGCGGCTGGTCGAGGGCGCGCCACGGCGTATGACGCGCGGGCGCAGCGGCAGATCGGGTGCGCACGCGTAGGCGGAGAGGCCGGCGGCTACCGCTGCCTCGCGCGCCGTCGCCGCTCGCGCCGTGTCGCACAGCAATGCCCGCGCGCGCGCATGCGTGAGCAAGTGCGTCACCTCGGCCGGCGTCGCACGCACGGCGATCGGCACGCTCACCGCACCGGCGCCCCACACCGCAAACATCATGGCGACCATGGCCGGCTCGTTGCCGGCCATGACGCCGATGTGGTCGCCGGCGCCGATGCCACGGCGCGCCAACCACGCCGACAGACCGTCGACCGCCGTAGCCAGCTCACCGTATGGAAGGCGCCGGCCGGCGTAGACGAGCCCGCCGCACGTACCCTGCCGTCGGCCCTGCAGCTGCAGGAACTCGAGCGTGGTCGGAAGCAGCACCGTCATCTCGTGCGGCGGCGGCGCGCGGCGCTACTTCTTGATCTCATCGATGGACGAAATGATCTTGCCGACCAATCCGTAGTCGCGAGCCTCTTCGGCGGACATCCAGAAGTTGCGCTCGGTGTCCTTCTCGACCTTCTTCAACGGTTGGCCGGTCTTCTCGGCGATGATGCGATTCAGCCGGGAGCGCATCTTGAGGATCTCCATGGCCTCGATCTCGAGATCGGTGGCGCGCCCGCCGGCGCCACCGGCCGGCTGATGCAGGAGAAAGCGGGTATTCGGCAGGCAATAGCGCTGCTCCTTCGGCACCGCGAGAAAAATGTGCGCCCCGGCGCTCGCCACCCACCCCGTGCCGATCATGCGCACCCGCGGTCGCACGAAGGCGATCATGTCGTAGATCGTGTCCGCCGCTTCGACGTGGCCGCCGGGCGAATGGATGTACACCGTGAGGTCGTCGTCGGAGAGCGCCGACAGCGCCAGGATCTGCGCCACGACGTCGCGCGCCACGTCGGAGTCGATCTCGCCGCAGATCACCACGATGCGCGCGTCGAACAACTTCTGCGTCAGCAGGGGTGGCGGCCCCGGCATGCCAGGGACAGGTGGGGCGTCGTTGGGATGATTCATCAGAGTCCTCCGCGATTGAGAGTTCGGCTAGTTCGATCGGTTGTAGCGACTACGAGGATACTGCACCATGCGGGCAACACAAGGTCGCCGTCTACGCCTCGTGCAAATCGACGAAGACGGTGCGGCCACCCTCGATCTTGCGGATCAGCAGCCAGTCGCCCTTGTACGCCTTGTGATCGTAGGGACCAAGACTCATGTGTGTGCGCGGACCGCCGTTGACTGCCGGCAGCATGCGCACCTTCTCGAGCCCTTCCTTGAGCCCCTTCGGCGTCAGCAGATTCGCGCGCGCGATGCCCTCGGCGATCAGCCGGGCGGTATCGTAGCTGAGCGCGGTGACGGTGTGGTCACGCCGTTTGCCGAGACGCGCCGCAATGCGATCGAACGCCGGCATCAGCCGTGGGTTGTGCTCGCACATTTGGTCGATACCGTACCAGCCTTCCAGAGCCGCCATCCATTCCGGTTTGGCATAGCAGAACTGGAACGCGGTGGTCATGATGCGGGGGGGATCCCAGCCCAAGCTCGTGAACATTGGCCCCATCAAGATGGTCGGGTAGCCGTAGCCCAGGTAGGCCAGGCAGTCGGGTCGCTGATCGCGAATCTTGCGCAGGATGGCTTCGAGATCGTCGGGCATCTGCGTGGTGTACGCCTCGATCAAGACGTCGAGTCCCTCGCGTGCGGCGTAGTAACGAAAGTTGGTGGCGTACTCGACGCCGCCGGGACTGATCTCGTGGACCATGCCGACGGTCTTGAATCCATTGCGGCGAATCCAGGTGGCCATCAGCGCCGCTTCCTCGGCCAGGCCACCGTTGCCGAGATTGAAGCAGTACTCGCCGAAGTAGCGGTCGGTGCCGGTCCAGGTGACCGCCGGCACACCGGTCTCGTTGATCACCGGTGCCAGCGCCAGCGAGTTGTCGGTGATCAGGGGACCGATGGTGCACAACACCCCCTGCCGCACCAGATCGAGATAGCCGTCGACGGCGTTCTTGGCCTCGAGACGTGGCAAGCCGACGGCCTCGCGCACCACCAACTCGACGGGACGCAGGATCACCCGATGCTCGTGCGCCTCATCGAATCCGAAGCGCAGCGTCGCCAGGAAGTCTTCTTTCGTCCCCATGTCGAGATCGATGAGCACACCGATCTTCACCGGCGCGAACTGCATCCCATGGGGGGTCGAGCGCGGCGTGGCCATTCGTCACTCCTCCAATCGATCCGCGTAGCCGGCGCGCGCGAAACGCTGGCGCAGCACCGCAAGATCGCCGCCGGTGAAGCGCTGGAAGGCGGTCGCGCCACGCGGTCGCCAGTACACCGGATCGCTGAACCGATCGACCAGGAACTTCTCGCGCCGGAGGACGCGCTTGAGCACCTTGTTCGTGTGCGTCACCACCAACTCGCCGGCCACGCGGATGAACGTCGGTCGCCAGCGCGGCGGGAGATCCGGCGCGCCGTCGACGAACGCCGCGAACGCCGCCGGATCGAAGGCGGCGCCCGACTGCAGTCGGATCGTCGCCATCACCTGATCGCCCGCCTCCGGATCGGGAACCCCGTAGACGCTCGCCAGCATGACGTCGGCGTGCCGGCTGAGTATGTCCTCGATCGGTCGCGCCAGGAAGTTCTCGCCGCCCACCCGCAACCACTCGGCGTCGCGCCCCGCGAAATAGATGAAGCCGTCGCCGTCCTGATAACCGAGGTCACCGGTGTAGAACCAGCCATTGCGCGTGCGCTGACGTGTCGACTCCTCGTCCTTGTAGTAGCCCTCGAACAGGAACACGCCGCCGGTGTTGACGATCTCCCCGACCGCTGCGTCGGCGTTGAGCAGACGGCCCGCCGCATCGAACCGCGCGGCGGGACATTCCTCGCCACGTTCGTTGAAGATCTTGACGCCGGCGGCTCGGCCGAGACTGCGCGGCGGATCGCTGCGATCGCGCGCGAACCCGACGCCGACCTCGCTGGCGCCGTAACCGTCGATGACCTCGCAGCCGAAGCGTTGCGCGAACGCCTCGATGTATTGGCGTGGGGCTTCGTTGCCGTATGCCAAGCGCAGCGGGTTGTCGGCGTCGTCGGGACGCGCCGGCGTATCCATGATGTAGGCGAACGGCGTCCCCACATAGTTGAACAGCGTGGCGTGGTAACGGCGGATGTCCGGAAGGAAGGCCGTCTTGCTGAAGCGGCGCGCCAACGCGATGCAGCCACCCGCCGTCAACGCCGGCACCAGCGCGAGGATCTGTGCATTGGCGTGGAACAGCGGCATCGCGGCGTACACGCAATCCGCGGGACCGAACTTGCACATGTGCATCGACGCGCCCCAGCCGAGCATCATCAAGCGACCGTGACTGTTGAGCACCCCCTTGGGCGCCCTGGTGGTGCCCGAGGTGAAGATGATCATCAGCAGGTCGGCCGGCTGCACCGCGACATCCGGATCCGTGGCCGGCACGGTTGCCAGCGCCTCTTCGAGCCGGGGCCAATCGCCGACCGCCGCACCGACGACGAAGACGCGGACCTCCAACGTCGGGTCGCCGCGTAGCGCCGCATCCAATTGCTCGGCATAGCGCGCGTCAACCACAATGATCTGGCAGTCGGCGTAGCCAACATCACGGGCGAGGAATGCGCCGCTGCGCGTCGGGTTGAGCCCGACCAAGGTCGCACCCGCCAACGCGCAACCAAACTCGGTGAAGACGAACGCCGGCAGGTTCTCCATCATGACGCCGACGTGGAACGGCCGCTCGGCCACCCGCTCGCGCAGAAACAGGTTGGCGTAGCCGCAGGCGGTACGAAACACCTCGTCGAAGGTCCATTGCGCATCCTCGAACCGCAGGAAGACGCGCCCGGCGCTATCGGCGCGGCGGGCGCGCAGCGCCGCCGCCATCGTGGGCGGTGGGCCTTGCGCGGACAGATCGACGGTCGACGGGTCCATCAGGTGGGGAAGCCTTTCCGGATTAACAAGCGTTAGTCTCCCGATACCAGCCGCACCGGCGCACTGTCAACGCGCGCCCGGCTTTCCATCGAGGCGCATCTGTGTTTGTGTGGCCGCGATGCTCTACCTGCACGAAGTGATCGACATCATCGGTGACGGGCAGCAGGCCTACCTCGACACCGTGGGCGAACGTGCCATCCATTCTGAGCGGCAGGGGATCTCGCGGCTGATGGGAACTTGGAAGGTCATCGGCAGCACGAACCGGTGGCCGCGTGTCGTGAACCTCTGGGAGATGGACGGCTGGGCTCATTGGGCCGAGACGCTGGAGCGGCAATTCTTCCCAGCGCGCAAGGATCCGCACCTGGCGCCGTGGTGGGCGGCAGCAACGAAGTGGCGTAGCGGCGGCTTCGACCGCATCCTCGAACCGGCTCCCTACTCACCGACGCGCAATGAGTTACAGGTGCGTTCCCTCAAGGCATGGGTGTGCGTCCACACAATAGTTCGCGCCACACCCGGCAAACGAGGAGAATATCTCGATGCCGTTGGCTCCCTGCTACGTCCGCTGCTGGAAACCCATGGCCTTGCCCTCATGGGTGCCTATGCCGTTCCGATGCGTAGCGACGAGGTCGTCGTGCTGTGGGCGGCACCCGATTTCCGCTCCCTTTGCACGCTCTACGACCGGCGCCAGGAGGATGGTGATCTGCGCCGCTGGAAACTGCACGTCGCCGGGCTTCGCCAGCGCTTCGAAACCGCCTGGCTCGTGCCGTCGACGCACTGCTTCTTCCACCCCGACCACGGCGGCAATCGCTGATTCACCTGAACATTCCGCGGATTGGACGTGGGCAACGCCCGCCGAACGGCGGTGTTGCCCACGTGCTCTTGAGGAGGGGCAGGCGTGGGCGGGACAAGCCCGCCCACGCTGGCAGCCACGGAGGGGGGGTCCGTGAACTGCTACGGCTTAGAACGCGCCTCCGCCCGGTTCATTCAACGCGGCGAGAAAAAATCTTGAAGCCGGCTCGACGCGCAGGGCATAGTTGCCGGCACACGGGCTTCTGAGTATGCGGGAGACCAGTACGGCGGCTCCATCCCATCAATGACGAAGACAGCGCAGGCGATCGTGCCCCTCACGGCGATGGATCGGCTCTACGGCGGGACCGCCGCCGTGGTCTTCGGCTCACTGCGCTACGCCGCGCGGCTGCTCGGAAGCCCGCCCGAAGAGCTCGCTTGCCGAGCCGGGCACCTCCCTCCGGGAGGAAGGCCGCTGCTCTGGATCCATGGGGCCTCGGCCGGCGAGGTTGCCGCGGGCGTGACCCTCGCCGGCGTGCTGCGCACCCATGGCTACACCTTCGTGGCCGGCTACACGGCCGCCAACCGTGCCGGGGTACGCTTTGCCCGCACCGCCGCCGCGCCCGGCGACTGCGCCGCCCTCGCACCGTGGGATAGTCCCAGCTGGGTGCGCCACGCCTTCGATTGCTGGCGGCCGGCTGCCCTCTGTCTGGTGGAGACCGAGTTGTGGCCGCAGCTCATCCTGGAAGCCGCACAGCGACGGGTCCCCGTCTGCTGCGTGAGCGCGCGCGTGTATCCGCGAGATGTGCGTCGCTATCGCCTGGTGCGACGGTGGCTCGGGTCGGTGCTGCAACGGGTCAGCCTGTTCCTCGCCCAAGACGACACGGAGCGCAGCCGTCTCGTCGAAATCGGCGCGCCGGCCGAGCGCTGCGTGGTGACTGGCAACCTGAAGCACGTCGGCGTCACCTTCGCCGCAGCGGGCGATCGACTGCCGCGATCGGCTCTCGGACTGGACGCGACCGACATCGTCATCGTCGCCGGCAGTCTGCATTCCGATGAAGTTGCGTTCTTGTTCACCGCACTCGATCATCTACGTGACGCACGGCTGCGGGTAGTCATCGCGCCGCGGCACGCGGCGGCCATTACGGCCATCCACGCCGCCGCACGCCGGCGCGACTGGCGTGTCTGCCAACGTTCGGCCGGAATACTCGTGCCGCAGTGGCACGTGCTCATTCTCGACTCGATCGGCGAGTTGCCCGACGTCTATGGATTGGCAACCGCTGCCGTCGTCGGCGGTGGCTTCGCGCCACACGGTGGCCACAACCCCTGCGAACCCGTGGCGCGCGGCGTTCCGCTGTTCTTCGGCCGTCACTTCGTTCATTTCGACGCCGAGGCCCGGGCGCTGGCAGCGGCAGCCCCCGAGGCACAGGTCGACACTCCAGTGCAGCTCGCCGCTCAGCTGGCCGCCTGCTGCACCGACGCAGCGCGGCAACAGCGACTGGCGAGGCGGCAGCGCCAGGCGCTGCCGGATGGTGACGCCGTCGCCCAACGCTACCTCTCGGCGTTGGCGCCGTGTCTCTCCACCGCCCTCACACTGGCAGGCACATGACCGGCAGCGACTGGTGGCCATCGACACGGGGCTGCGCACATCCGGCGTGCCCTGCATCCGCGAGTCGGAACACCGGTCCCGTCACGAGTAGCGTTCCCCTACCCGGTTGAGGTAGATCAACCATGCTTCGCGATGCCTAAAGGGACCAAGCACGTGCTCACGACCCACAAACCGCGGACGATCTTCCTCGTGACCGGCGACGTGTCCGGCGACCAGAACGGCGGCCGGCTGGCGGCAGCCATCCGCGAGGTAGCGCCCGATGTCCGCTTGGTCGGCGCCGGCGGTGCCGCGATGCGCGAAGCCGGCATCGAGATGGCCATCGAAACGACGCAATTTTCGGTCGTCGGATTCTTCGACGCGCTACGCATCGGCAAGCACTTGCTGCGCACCTATCGCCGCGTCCAAGCCCAGGTGAAGGCTCTGCAGCCGGATGTCGTGATCCTCATCGACAGCGAGACGGTAGCGGTGCCGTTCGCGCGCTGGCTGCGCCGGCAGCGCCTGCCCGTCGTGTTCTTCTTCCCGCCACAAGTGTGGCTGTGGGGTCGCTGGCGCCTGAATTGGGTCCAGCCGTTGGCGCGACGCGTGATCTCCGCGTTTCGTCCCGAGGCCGATCTCTACCAAGGCGCCGGTGCCGATACGGTATGGGTCGGGCATCCGCTCGCGGATGTGGTGCACGTTCGCGAGGACACGACGGCGGCCCTGCGGGACATCGGGCTCGATCCGGCGCGAGCGCTGGTGGCCCTGATGCCGGGGAGCCGTCGGCGGGAGATCAAGGCACTCGTCGCGCCCATCCTGGAGACGGCACGACGGCTGCAGGCGCGCGACCCGGCGCTGCAGTTCGCGCTGCCGCTGGCGAGCGAAGCGTTTCGCGCCGAAATCCAGGAGGGCGTGCGGCGCAGCGGCGTCCGCGATCTGGTCGTCTACCGCCCGCGCTCCTACGCGGTCCTCAGCCGCGCCCAGGTGGTCATCCAATGTTCCGGCACCGCCAGCTTGGAAACCGCCTTGCTCGGCATCCCATCGGTGATCGCCTACCGCTGCAACCTGCTCGAATACGTTGTGGCGCGCTACGCGTTCATGCACGTCGACTACATCGGCATGCCCAACATCCTGCTCGGTGAGATGGTGCAACCGGAGTTCTTCAACAAGCACGTCGACGCCGACCACCTGGCCGATGCAGCGTGGTCGCTGCTCACCGATCAACGACGGCGCCGGGCGATCCAGTCCCGACTCGCGGAGATCCGCCAGCAACTGGGATCCTCCGGGGTGTTCCCGCGCGCTGCGCAGGCGGTACTGGATCTCCTACCCGAGGCTGCCAACGGCGCTCAGCCGCGCGCGCTCGCCGGCTGAGGCCAAGCCGGCAGCGTCAGCCGCCGGCCGCACAGTGCCTCGAGAATTGTCACCGGCGCCCGCTCGGGCGCCAGCATCGCCGCGCGCGCCATGATGAAGGTCTGCTCAAGCGCATACTGCCCCGACAAGGCCGCGTGCGGTACCATGTCCGTGAACAGCATCCACGTCGAATGCGGCGGGAACGCATGCGCCTCCTTCGGACAATCCGCTTGGAAGGCGGCATTCGCCTTCAAGAAGTCGTGGAAGCGCAGCATGAAGCGATCGTAGGGAGACCGCGCCATCGCCCCCGTGCCGGCCGCGCTCCGCAGCGCATCCATCCCGTGTTGCCACACGGAGGGATGTTGCAGCGATGACAGACGCAACGACGGCACACCGGCAAAGCGTCGCACCAACACCGCGAACCCTTCCGTGGTGATCCACCGCCGCGGCTGCGTCGGATGCAGGTTCGTGAACACGCGTAAGATCCGATCGCCGTTGGTGGGACGCGCCGGAAACGCATCGACGTGCAGCAAGTCGTTGCGTGACCGCTGCGCGAGCCCGCGGCCCGCCTCTTCGATAGGCCGGAAGCTCGTGTAGTCGACGCGCAGCTGATCCGCATACGGCCGCAGCAGGCCCGTGACCAGCCGGGTGACGCCCTCGGCGTGGGTCCGCAAGATGCCCCGCAATCGCTCGCGCTCCATCGGTCCGAGCTTCGCAACGCCGGTCACCCGATTGCGCCGCGGCATGTAGGCAATGTTCTTCTGCGTCCCGGCGAACGCCGCATCCAGGCGCAACAGGAACTCGCGGTCGTCGGCCGATGGCTCCACCGGCGAGCACGGCCAGAACAAGATGTTTCCAGCTTCGAGCTGCCGGCAATGATCGCGGCTCATCGCAGAGCCGCAGTCGACCGCGGCATCGGCGTCGAGGGTTACGAGCATACCGTCTCCGCACGCGAGGTGTGCGCCAACACCCGCCGTGCCTGCGCAACGATCTCATCCGGGGTCGCGGCGTCCAAACAACGGCGGCGCAGACAGAAGCGCGGACAGCCGATGCCGCACGCTTGCGGGTGAAGCACCACCAGATCGCCGCACCCGTATGGCGCCTTGCGCCACGGCGGCGTCGGCCCGTAGAGGCCCACGACCGGCCGGCCGAGCGCCGCCGCGATGTGCGCCGATCCAGTGTCCGGCGCCACGTGCAGCGCGCAACGATCCAACAGGGCCACCAGCTCCGCCAGCGACGTCCTCCCAGTAAAATCGTGAACGGACCCCGCCGCCTCCCGCACAATCGTCGCGTGCCGAGCCCGTTGTTCGGAACCGCCCACCAACACGACTGCGCCGTCGGCGCTGAGCGCCTCAGCAACCCGCACCCATCGGTGCGCCGGCCACGTCTTCGAGCCCACCGAAGCGGATGGATTGATAACGATCAGCGGGGCCGCTCCGAGGCTCAACGCATCCAATGCCCGCGCCATCGATGCGGCCGCCGCGGCGTGCACCGGCACGTCGAACTCGACCGGCGTCGCGCTGGCATCGAGAAACGCCGCGCACTGCAGATAGTCGTCGACCACGTGTAACCGCCCGGCGGCCGCCGGCACCGGCGGCGACACGAAACCGGCTCCCTCGCGCGGCCGGCTCGTCCCGATGCGTAGCGGCGCACGTGACAGCAGCGCCACCGTCGCACTCTTCAGCAAACCTTGCAGGTCGATGCTGACATCGTAGCGCTCACGGCGCAGCACGCGTACCGCGTCGACGAAGGCACGCACCCACGCCGCTCCGGCGCGACGCCAGCGCATCGACGGGAAGATCACGACACGGTCGACGGCCCGATGCCCTTGCACCAACGGCGCCGTCCACTCCTCGACCGCCCATGAAATGCGCGCCTGCGGGTAGCGCCGCCGCAACGCCGTCGCCACCGGGAGCGCGTGCACCACGTCGCCGATGGACGAGAGCTTCACAATGAGCACCTGCGACAGCGTCGCCGGATCGGGACGTGCCCGCATGGCGCTCATCCCGACGCCGCCTCGAACAGCTGCAACCGCGTGCGCCGCCCCTTCGAGTAGTTGATGCCGTCAATCGACCACAGCTCGCGTGGATGGATGCCGAGCGCCACGGCGGCACGCTGGAATTGCTCCACCTGGTCATCGCTCACCACCACCAAGCCAGCCGGCTGCTCGCGCAAGAAGACGGCACCACGCTCAGCATCAACCAGCGCGGTGCCTGTTCCCACCAGGAAGACGAGGCTCGGCTCGTGGTAGCCAACCGCCGCCAGCGGCCGCGCCGCGCCGCCGCGTTCCGCCACCGCCACCCCGACGGCGCGGCTCAGCCACACCGCCTGCAGGTCGGGCAACACGCGCTGCCACAGCAGCCCGGCGATCACCACGCCACCGGCCACCGCCATCCACGCCGCCCGCAGCGGCTGGCCGCCCCACAGTTGCTGCACGCAGACGATACCCACCGCGACAACGGCGCCGGCTGCCGCGACGCTGGCGTACGATATGCCGCTTCCCCAGCGCAGCGCGCTGAACAGCACCACGCCGGCGACGGCGCACGTCAGCCCACCCCACAGCAGCAGCGCGCCGCGAACGACCGAGTGACGGAGCATCGGCAGCAGCTCACTGGGACTCAACACCGCGCGGGCGACGAGCAGCGCGAGCGCGGGATACACCGGCAATACGTAGTGCGGCAGCTTCGTCGGCACCGCCTCGAAGAACAGCCAGGTTGGCACGATCCACGCCAGACAGAAACGCTCAGCCGTCTCCGAGCGATGTCGAATCGCGCGCCACAGCCCGAACCCGACCGCGCATGACGCTGGCCAGAACGTCAGCGCCACCAGCAGCAGGTAGACTCCCGGTGGCGCACCATGCGACTCCTGCCCACCCACCAGCTTCGGCACCAGGTCGCCGCCGATCCAGGCCGCGAAGAACGTCCAGTCCGTCTGCATCCCAACCGCAACGCCCCAGGGCAATACCATGGCAAGCAGCAACCCGACGCCCCAGCGCCAATGCAACGCTACCGCGGGCCAACGCCGATCCAACAACGCCAGGCCACCCAGGGTCAGCCCGCTGACCAACGGTACCACCGGACCTTTGACGAGGATGCCCAAGCCTTGCGCCACCCAGAACCCGGCGGCGTATGCGCCGCTGACACGCTCCCGGCTCCGCCAGGCGGCGTAGAGCGCTGCCAGACACGCGTGCGCGCCGACGACACACGCCAGCAACACCGCGTCGGTCGTCGCGAGATGCGCTTCGACGACCAGCAGGGCCGACGACGCCAGCAACGCCGCCCCGAGACGCGCGGTTCGTCGGTCGAACAACCATCGCCCCACCGACTGGGTCAGCAACACGGCGGCGACGGCGCCAAACACCGACGGCAGGCGATACGGCCAGATCGCGAAGCGGCGCGCCCCCGACAACGCGACCGCCAATGCCTGCATCCAGTAGATGCCGATCGGCTTGTTGAAGCGCGCCGCCGTCTGGAAGCGCGGTCGCACGAAATCGGCATTCTCGAGCATCTGCTTCGTCGCCTGCGCGAAGCGCGCCTCGTCACGGTCCACCGGCGGGAGCGCGGTGAGCCCGGGCAGATACAACGCCAGACAGAGCAGCACGAGAAGGACCCGATCGCAGCCCTCCGAAGGGGCGACAGCGGCGGTCATATCCCGTCGTCACCGTCACCGTGACCGACATTATTCGCGAACGTAAACTGGCGCACGCGAGGCCCCTTCGTCTTGCGGCATCGACGCTGCGCAGATTGACACCACAGGCCGGTCTCGGCAACCTTGCGGCGTCCCACGCGTGGAGCTCTAACCAAGGACCGAAGACGATGGCAGGCGCGCTGAGCGGAAAGATTGCGCTGGTGACCGGCGGGGCGCGTGGGATCGGCCAGGCCATTGCGCGCAAGCTCGCCGCCGCCGAGTGCGACGTGGCGATCGTCTACTACAACAGCCACGACGCGGCGCAGGCGACGTGCGACGAGATCAGCGCCATGGGCCGCCGCACCTGCGCCATCCAGGGCACGGTCGCCACTCCCGAGGGCGTCGACGAGATCGTGACGGAGTTTGGCCTACGCTTCGATCGACTCGACATCCTGATCAGCAACGCCGCCAGCGGCGTGCTGAAACCGGCGATGGAGCTGTCGCTCAAGCACTGGCGATGGTGCCTGGAGACCAACGCGTTGGCGCTGCCGCTGCTGGCGCAGCGCACCGTGCCACTGATGCGTGACGGCGGACGGATCATCGCCCTGTCGAGCCTGGGCGCCGCCCGTGCGATTCCGGAGTACGGGTTCATCGGCGCGTCGAAGGCGGCCCTGGAGGCGTTGGTGCGCAGTCTGGCGCAGGAGCTCGGGCCACGCGGCATCCGCGTCAACGCAGTGAGCGCCGGCGTCGTCGACACCGACGCGTTGCGCGCCTTCGCGCAGCGCGAGGCGCTGTTGGCCGACTTCGCGCGGCGCGCTCCGGCCGGGCCGGTGCTGACGCCTGAGGACGTCGCCGGCGCCGTCTACCTACTGTGCCTCCCCGAGGCGGCGATGATCACCGGCCACACGCTGGTGGTCGACGGCGGCTTCTGCATCTCGGGTTGAAGGATCCCGATGTCGGACGATTCAGGCCTGGCCGGCAAGGTCGTGCTCGTCAGCGGCGGGAGCCGCGGCATCGGCCGCGCCATCGTCGAGCGCTTCGCCGCCGCGGGGTGTCGGGTGACGTTCCTATTTCGTCGGGACAGCGGCGCCGCCGCCACCGTCGTCGCCGCTGGGCGCAGCGCCGGCCATGACCTGGTCGCCGAGCAGGTCGACGTGCGCGATCCGCTGGCCAGTGCGGCCGCCGTCGAGCGACTCACCGCGCGCTGCGGCACCATCGACGTGCTGGTCAACAACGCCGGCGTGACGCGTGACAATCTCCTCGGCTTCCTCGACGATGACGACGTCCGCGTCGTCCTCGACACCAACGTCGGTGGCGTCTTCAACGTGACGCGCGCCGTGGTGCCGTACATGATCCGCCAGCGTGCCGGCGCCATCGTCAACATCAGCTCGGTGGCCGGCGCGAAGGGTGGACGCGGGCAGACCAACTACGCCGCCAGCAAAGGCGCCGTCGAAGCGTTCACCCGTGCGCTGGCGGTCGAGCTCGCACCGCGCCACGTCCGCGTCAACGCCGTCGCGCCGGGGGTAATCGACACCGACATGTCGCGCACCATTCGCGAGCGGGGTCACGACGAGGTGACGGCGCGCATTCTGCTGCGCCGCGTCGGCACGCCCGCTGAGGTGGCGGACGCGGTCTGGTTCCTGGCATCGCAGCACGCCGCCTACATCACCGGCCATGTGTTGCACGTCGATGGCGGATTCAAGATGGAGTAGGAAGGCAGGCCATGGCCGACGACATCTCCAGGGAAGACGTTGCGGCGGTGTATTCCGCGGTCGCCGAGACGGTGGCCGACGCGTTGGGATGCGACCGCGAGCAGATCGCCGCCGACGTGTCACTCATCGACGGGCTGGGCGCGGAGTCGATCGATTTCCTGGATATCGTCTTCCGCCTCGAGCGCCAGTTCGCAATCAAGATCCCCCGCGGCCAGATTGTCGACGACGCGCGCGGCGCGCTCGCGGAGGCCGAGTTCGAGCGCAAGGGCTACGTCACCGATGCCGGACTGCGGCGGCTGCGCGCCTACCTCAGCGAGGTGCCGGCCGATCGCTTTCCGGCACGCATGAAGGTCGCCGACATCCCGCGACTGTTCACGGTCGAAACCTTCTGCAAGGTCGTGGTGCGTGCGCGGCGAATGACGGCGAGCTGATGGGCCGGGGGCGCGGGGCTGCGCGATGAACACGATCGACCGCTACCGCACCTTCGCATTCGTCGATCGGATCACGGAGATCGAACCGGGACGGCGGGCACGCGGTTGTTTCACCGTCCCGGCGACGTTGCACGAGTTCCCCGCCTGTCTGGTCGCCGAAGCCATCGGACAGTTGGCGGCGTGGCTGGCCATGGCGTTCGACGATTTTCGACACCGCCCGGTCGCCGCACTCGCCGGTGAGGCGCGGGTGCTCGGCGTCGCCGCACCGGGTCACGTCATCCACCTCACCGTCGACGCCGACTGTTGCGATCGGGACCGCGTCGCCTACAGCGGGCGGGCACAGATGCGCGATGCGCCGCTGCTCGAGCTCCGCCGCTGCCTGGGCGCGATGCTGCCGCTGGCGGAGTTCGACGACCCGGAGGCGGTCCGCGCGCACTTCGCGACCCTCACGGGGCCGGGGGCGCAGCCGGGCGGCTTCCCCGGCTGTCCGCCACCGCACCTCGAGACGATCGCACACACCGCCGGCACGCGTTTGCGCGCCGTTCTGCACGTGCCGACCGACGCCCCGTTCTTCGCCGACCATTTTCCGCGACGCCCGGTCTTCCCGGCCACCCTGCTGCTCGACGCACAAATTCGTCTGGCACTCGACCTGGCCGCCGAGGCCTTGGCCGCACCGGTCGCCACACTGCTCCCGAGTCGCATCACCGGCCTGAAGCAGCGCGCCTTCATTGCACCGGGGCAGCGGGTGGAGATCGACGTGGAGCAACGGGCCGCGCTCACGGATGGCGTTACGTTCAGCCTGCGCTCGGCGGTGGATGGGAAGCGCACGTCGAGCGCGAGCGTCGAGATCGTGCGCCGGGCCGACGCATGACACGCCCGCGGGTCGCCGTCACCGGCATCGGGCTGGTCACCCCGCTCGGCAATGACACGGCGACGACGTGGGCGGCGTTGCTCGGGGCGCGCAGCGGCGTCGCCCCGGTCGCGGGGTTCGACGCCAGCGGCTTTCCGGTGCGCATCGCCGCCGAGGTCAAGGGCTTCGATGCACGCGCCGTCATCGACGATCGCAAGCTGCTCAAGTATGCCAACCGCTACCACGGCTTCGCCCTCGCGGCAGCCGAGGAAGCGCTGCGCGACGCCGGCGTTCGTCCCGCGGCAACCACGGCGACGCGCTGGGGCTGCGTCGTCGGGAGCGGCATGATGGGGGTCGACCTCGGCGAGCTGCAACAGGTCCACCGCCGCGCCGTGGTCGACGGCGCGTTGCAGCCGGCGCGTCTGTTGGCCGACGGATCGCTCGCGGATCCCGTCGCCTTCTGTCGCAGCCAAACCAACGCCGGGCTCGGGTTGCTGGTGCAGCGCTTCGGCATCGCCGGCTACGCCAGCTCGGTGCACACCGCCTGCGCCTCAGGCGGCCAAGCCATCGGCACGGCGGCGAAGCTGATCCGCCGCGGCATCGCGGACCATGTCCTCGCCGGCGGCTTCGACTCGATGATCAACCCGATCGGGCTGGCGGGCTTCTGTTTGTTGGGCGCGTTGTCGGCGGACAACGATGCGCCCGAGCGCGCCAGCCGCCCGTTCGATGCGACCCGCAACGGGTTCGTCCTCGGCGAAGGCGCAGGCTTCCTCATTCTCGAGGCGTGGACCCACGCCGTCGCCCGCGGCGCGCGGATCTATGCCGAGTTGGCCGGTGACGGCAACTCGCTGAGCAGCTACCGCATCACCGACTCTCATCCGTCGGGCGACGGACCGATCCAGGCCATGCGCCAGGGGCTCGCCGATGCCGGCATCGCCGCCGATGCGATCGACTACCTCAACGCGCACGGCACCTCGACGCTGATGAACGACCGCAGCGAATGCGCCGCGGTGCACGCCGTCTTCGGTGCGCACGCCGGTCGCATCGCCGTCAGCTCGACGAAAAGCCTGATGGGTCATCTCATCGCCGCGGCCGGCGCCGTCGAAGCCGGCATCACGGCCCTCGCCGTGCACCACGGCACGTTGCCGGTGAACGCGAACCTCGTGGAGCGTGACCCGGAGTGCGATCTCGACTTCATCTGCGGCACGCCACGAGCGCGGCCGGTACGCGCCGCCCTGTCGAACGCCTTCGGCTTCGGCGGATCGAACAGCTGTCTGGTGCTGCGCCACCCGGAGGCAGACCGGTGAGCCGGCGCGTCGTGGTGACGGGCAGCGGTGCGCTGTGCGCGGCGGGCGCGCATTGCGCCGACATCTGGGCGGCGGCATGTGCGGGACACTCGGCACTCACGACGCTCTCCGACTGGGGCGCATCGCGACGCGGTGGAGTGGTCGAGATCGATGCACGGACGCTGGTTGAGGATCGCAAGCTGCCCAAGCTGCTGCGCCGTTCGGACATGTACGGTCTGTACGCCGCGGCGCGCGCCATCGACGACGCCGGCCTCATCGCGTATCGCGACACGCTCGCCGACCGCGCCGTGGCGACCTTCAACGATCGGACGGGGGTGTTCGTCGGCGCGGGCGGCAGCGCCTACCAGAATCAGTACGACTTCTTCCCGCTGCTCGACGTCGCGGGCGATGATCTCCCGACCTTCGGCCGCGAGTTGCCGGCAACGGTCAACCCCATGTGGCTACTGCGCTCGTTGCCGAACAACGTCCTGTGTCACGTCGGCATCCGTTTCGGGTTCAAGGGGGCGAACGCCTGCATCACCAATCACAGCGTCAGCGGGTTGCTGGCGGTCAGCGAGGCCGCGTCCGCGATTCGCGCCGGGGAGGTCGAACGTGCGGTGGCCATCGGCCACGATGCGCCGGTCGAGCCGCAGGCGGTGCTCTACTTCGAGCGCCTCGGCCTGCTGGCGACCGAGTGCGTGCGGCCCTTCGACGCGGCGCGCAGCGGCAGCCTGCTCGGCGACGGCGCCGGCGCGCTGCTGCTGGAAACGGCGGAGGGCGCGGCGGCGCGCGGCGCCACGGTGCTCGGTGAAATTCTCGGTAGCGGCTGCGCCTCGGAAGCGGGGCACCTGCTTGCCATTCGCGAGGACGGCGACGGCCTGGCGCGCGCCATGACCGCCGCGCTCGACGACGCCGGCCTAGACGCCGCCGATGTCGGGATGATCGTCGCACACGGCAACGGCACGCGCCGCTCCGACGCCTCGGAGGCGGCCGCCATCGGCTCGGTCTTCGGCGCCGCCGCGCCGCCGGTCACCGCGTTCAAGTGGGCCTTCGGTCACCTCATCGCCGCGGCCGGCGTCGTCGAGAGCGTGTTGGCGCTCCACGCGCTGCGCGCCGGCGTGGTCCCGGGCATCGCCACGCTGCGCGAGGTGGATCCCGCATGCGCGCACCTGCCGGTGTTGTCGGCCGCGCAAGCGCCGCGCAGCGATGTAGCGCTCATTCTGAGCCGCGGGTTCGCCGGCATGAACGTCGTGCTGGCGGTGCGTGCGGCACACGGAGGCCGGCTGCCGTGACACAGGTCACCGATCCGCTCGTCCGGTGTGGGGTCGATACGGTGGAGATCGCACGGGTGCAGCGGCTCCTCGTCGACACCTCGCCCGTCGATCTGCGCCGCATCTTTTCGGCGGAGGAATTGGGCAACGGAGCCGACCCCGACGCGGCGCGGCTGGCGGCGCGCTTCGCGGCGAAGGAAGCCTGCCTCAAGCTGTTCCCGCGTGAGACGGCACTCGGCGTGATCGGGCCCGGCGACTTCGCGGTCGCGTCCGACGGGTACGGAGCGCCACGCGTGCACTGCAGTGCGGCGGCGGCGTGCCTGCTCGAACGGCATCGGCTCGCACCCATCGCGCTGTCGTTGACGCACGACAAGACCACCGCTTCGGCGGTGGCGGTGACGCAGCCGATCGAAACGGTCGTGCCGCTGGCCGGGGTGCTCCTGTATCACTTGCTGCCGGTGCGGCGGCGGGTGGTGCTCGACAACCTGCGGCGCGTCTTCGGAGCGACGGTGTCCGACGCCGAGATCGTCCGTCTGGCGCAGGCCCACTACGGCCACCTGGCGCGCGTGCTGCGCGACTTCGTCACCGTGCCCTGGATGTCCGCGACGCGCCGCACCGGGTTGGTCCGCGTGGAAAACATCGATGCGATCCTGCAGGCACACGCGCGGCGCAAAGGTGTGCTCATCCTGACCGGCCACTTCGGCAGCTGGGAAGTCGCGACCGTCGCCGGCATCGCCAACTTCCCGCAATACCGGGGACAGTTCCACTTCATTCGTCGTCCGCTGCGCCCGGCCTGGCTGGATCGCCTGGTGACGCGTCGTTTCCGTCGTGCCGGCCTCGGGGTCTTGCCGAAGAAAGGCGCGTTGGATGCGATCTTCGACAAGCTGGCCGCGGGCGATGCGGTGGTGTGCATCATGGACCAGCACGCCGGCGGGCGCGACGGCGTCACGGTCGACTTCTTCGGACATCCGGCCGGCACCTTTCGCAGCCTGGCGCTCATCGCCCTGCAATCGGGTGCGCCGGTGGTGCCGGCGACGACGTGGCGCGAGCCGGACGGCCGCCATGTGCTGCGCTTCGAAGAGCCGTTGGCGTTGATCGAATGCGACGACTCGACGGAGGCGATTCGTGCCAACACGCGCGCCTACAACGCGGCACTCGAGCGCTTCGTCTTGCAACACCCGGAGCAATGGTTCTGGGTGCACCGCCGGTGGAAGCCGCAGTGACGCTCCACATTCGTCGTGCGATCAGTGCGGGTCACCGACAGCGCTTACACCCGGGCGAGTACACCGAACGCGACGTCGCACATCAAAGGAGGCACAAGTGGAGCAGGTGAGGAGCCGAGCGGTCACAGCTGTGATGTTCATTACCCTTGCGGTGCTGGGTATGCCACCAACGGCACTGTCCGCCAACTCATGCATAGGGGACTGCGATCAGGACGGCGAGGTGGCGATGGACGACTTGGCAACACTGGTGAACATCGCGCTCGGCAATGCGAAGGTCCAGGTGTGCGCCGCGGGCAATGCGAACCAGGACCAGCGGATTACCGTCGACGAGATCCTGGCGGCGACAAATGCAGGGGCGGGCGACTGCGCCGCGGCTCCCACAAGAAGCCCAACGCCAATTCCTCCCACTCCTTCAAGTGCCGCGTACGCGATGGTCAGCGTCTTGCGCTTCAAGATCTCCGTCGATGCCGTAGGTGCTCCAATCCCTCCCGCTTCTGCAAACTGGGAGTATCGCCTGATCGACCCCGACGGTTCGGTCGCCAGCAGGTGCCGAGGTCAAAACCTCGGCCCTGAGATCGCGCGCAGCGATCCCGAACATTTTCTCACGGTGAGCCCTTCGCTGGGCGGTTGCAATTTCCTGGCGGAGTTTGTCGTCGCCAGCACGCCCCAACCACAGCTCCTCGACGATGATCGCGTCTACAACTACTTCGCCAACCGCCCCGTTCAACCCAAGCCGGGGATGTGGAAGCTGGCGCTCGAATCGCTCCCGTCCAATCCGGGAACCGGATACGTCGGCACGGACGTTCGCGCCTGCGTCGGCGTCGGCCTCTTTGATCAGGACTTTTCCGGTCCGAGTGTCTATCCGGAGTGCCAGTTGCCAACGAACTCCGTGCGGGTAGATGTCGGGGCGGGCCCGGTCGTCGTTGCCGCAGCGGTGTTACAGCACCAGTTCGATGACGGCTACGTCGCGGATCAGGAGCCCAATGACACCGTGGAATCCGCCAAGAGGATCTGGAAAAACTTCGCTTTCCCGGCTGGCTTTCCCGTCAGCGCGGCCACACCAAGCTCCGACTTCTTCGTCTTCACGGCCGACAGAAGCACGGGGTACCTATTTGATCTCTCTCCCGCGAACGGCTCTTCCCAAGCGGCGAATCTTGACCTTTATCTCTACGACGCCGGCGGGCAACTGTTGGGATCCAGCGCGCAGCTCGGCGCGCATGAGGAGTTGGTTCAACGGCTGACAAAGGGAGAGTCCGCCTTTGTCGAAGTGAGAGCGTTGGACCTACCGACCGCCGACAGTATGGATCGCCAGGTTGGCTACACCTTCTACGGGCTCTACGTCACCGAACACTCGGGTAGCGTTCAGTGAGGGTGGCCACCCACAGGAACTCGGGTGTGTCCCCGGCTCAGAGGTACTCGCACAGATACGCCACCGGCGCCGTCGCCCGCACGTCGAAGCCGCTCTTCGCTGCCACCTCGAATGCGCTACCGGCAGGGTACGCGCGCCAGTCGCTGCTGCCATCGAGACGCACCGACAACTCGCCGCTCACGATCGTCATCCGCTCAGCCGCATTGGTGCCGAAGTGGAATTCGCCGGCATCGATGACGCCGGCGGTCTGTGCCCGACCGTGGCGTTCGAACCCGACGCTCTGCACCTTGCCCTCGAAGTAACTGTTGTGCTTCAGCATGGCTGCTTCTTACTCGACCGGAGCGCGGTTGCCAATCGAGTCGACGCGCCGCGGCGCGCCAGCCGTCACCGAAAGAGCTGGATCAGAATCAGCAACTCACCCAGCATGCCGACGAAGAAGACTGCGGTGCGCACGCCGGTGATCCCAGCGGTGTAGACGGCGACGTGCGCCACCCGTGCCCAGAAGAACAGCTGCGCACCGAGCGCGGTGAGCGCATTGGCCTTGCCGCCGACGTGCGCCACCAGCACCAGGATGGCGAATGGCGCCAAGTTCTCGACCAGGTTGAGATGCGCGCGCTGTGCCCGCGCCGCCCACTCCGGCGGCTGGAACGGCTCGGCGCGATTGCCGATCCCCCACTGCACGCCGCCGGGGGTCTGCAGGCGACCGACGAGGTAGATCATCGGCATCAGCAGACACAGCACCGCCGTCGCCACCAACATCGCGAGATCAGTCGTCATGCGTTTCCCCCCTTGCGCGCGACATCACGCCCAGCAGACCGCGACCTGCCGCGGCCCGCGGTAAGGCAGCCGGCCGTGCGCTACCGCGTAGTTGTCGATGGCCACCACGTCGCCGCGACGCCACGGGATGATGACCATGTGTTTCCAAATCACCTCACGCACCGCCTCCATATCGGCGGCGGGGATCTCGCGGCCGTCGAGGTAGGTGCAATGCATCGCCAGCTCGTCGCCCGTCTTCATGCGGCGCTGCACGGCGGTGAGCACACGCCCGAGCTGCCAGAAGAACCAGTGGCGCAGCGTCGGCCGCAACGCGTAGATGCGGCGGTACTCACCCGGGGCCGCGGACAGATGAAAGGTGGTCACATGGTTGTGCCAGACGGGAACGCGGGTGATCGGATGCGTCCGCGTCACCGGCTGCGTGCTCACCAGGCGCAGGCCGCCGCCAGCCGTCCACGACGGCTCGAATCCTTCCGCACGGCACTTCGACTCGACCACGGCGCGGTCGCTGGTCAGAAACATCTCGTCCCAACGCTTCAGCTTCCACAAATCGAAACGGCCACCGCCACTCGGGCCGCTGTAGTTGCGCACGATGCGCAAGCCCCGCGTCTCGAAGCGCTGGCGCACGGCGGGATCGAGATCGCGCAGCACCTTGCGGAAGTCGGCGAGCGGCGTTTCGCCCGAACCCTCGGCGGGCGGAACCAAGCAACAGAAGAAGAGTCGGCGCGGCGGCTCCGCGATGAAGCTCATCTCGCAGTGCTGCGGGATGGGATAGAACGGCGGCAGCTCGCTGGCGGTGAACACGTAGTCGGTCAGCGCGTTGCGGGGCGATGTGCCGAGGTACTCGTTCTGCAGCTGATCATCGATCGAACGTACCACCCGCTCGAATGCCGGCGCGTCGCCGACGTTGAAACCGCGAAACAAGATCGCGCCGTGCACCAACAGCCGCTCGTCGATCCAGTCACGATGCGCCGCGATCCAGTGGCGCAAGTTATCGGGGTCAGCATCCTTGCGCGCCTGGATCAGCAGCGGCACACCCTCGGGCTCGCCGTTCAGCGTGCTGATGTCGTACGGGCATTCGATGGCCGGGGCAGCCGTCATGTCCTCTCCACGGGCGGCCGATGCTAGCACCAACGACGCCCCGGCAGGAAGCTGAGCACCACGGGCGTTACCGCCGCGCGTCCTGACGCTTGAGTTGGCCCTTCCATCGGAACGAAATCGTTGCGACCAGCACCTCGTCCTTCAGCAAAGCAGCGTCGGCTATCGCACTGGCATGCTTTCCCAAGTGTGGACTGTCCTCGGCAAACCAAATCAAGACATGGGTGTCGAGCAAGACCATCAGCGATTGGCATCCCAGCGAACGTCGATCGGGTTAACGATGTCCGTGCCTGCCTTGACCCGCCCCTTGAGGAACCCCCGCAACGTCTTCGGCTTTTTCGAAACCGGCCCCAGCTGGGCCACTGGCTTGCCGCGCTTGGTGACGACGACCGGCTCGCCCGTCGCCGCAACCTGCTCCATGACTTGCAAACACTTCGCCTTGAACTCAGCCGCGCTCATCGTTCATGCCATCGGGGTCCCTCATGACCATGATCATGAGCACGATACGGCCGAGGGTCTCCAAGGTCAACGCGGCTGCCCGCGTCGGTAGTGTCCCAATCTGACTCCGATCGCGTGCGAGCCCCCTTTCCTGCGAGGCTGCGAGGGAAGGGGGAAACAAGCGCCATCCCTCCCCGTGTCGGGGAGGGACTGAGGGAGGGGTCGCACCATCCAAGGACGGTCCTTCGAAACTAGGACACCACCCCCGCGTCTCCAAGCTGGAACGCACCGAGTCCCCCTTGGCTGCCGGCTCACGGTCGTCGTTTGACGCTCCGCCGTGGATTCATTATGGCGATGCCATCGCATGGAGCTCGCGGTCCGCACAGGACCTGATCGGTTCGTACCCGGCGGCGCCTACCGCGCACTGACGGCGCAGCTGCGCGCCCACGATGATCTCGACGAGATTCCGGCGGTCGTGTTGTCAGCGTTCGACCGCAGCACCCGCCTGCTGCCGTTCGTGTTCTACGACTCGCACATGTTTCCCGCCGGCGCCGCCGCGATTGCCGCGGCCCTCTACGACGCCGGCTTCGAACGGACGCGCGCCGTGTTCCAACTGTGGAACCCCAACTTCGATCCGGCTCACGCCCATCTCGACGGCCGGCCGTTGCAGATGCTGCTGATCTCGAGCATGCAGATTCACAGCGCCGCCGCCTACGCGGCCATCCATGCCGCGGCGACCATGGGGCCGGCGCGCCCGCTGGTCATCGTCGGCGGACCGAAGGCGGTCTACGAGCCGTATCACTTCTGGAGCGTCCCGAGCGCCGACGGGCCGGTGGCGCCGGATGTCGTGGTGACCGGCGAGTCGTACGTGCTGCTCGAGTTGCTCAGCGTGGTCATGGCGCACCGCGGACGCGGCGACAGCATGCGCACCGCCTTCGAGCGGGCTCGCTCGGCGGGCGCGCTCGACGCGGTGGCCGGCCTGGTGTTCCTGGCCCCCGGCGCCACCCGCGACGAACCCGTGGTGGTCGACACCGGCTTGCAGCGTCTGGTCCAGGACCTCGACGAGTTGCCGCGCGAGACGACGGCGCTCACCCTCCTCGAAGCCCCGCATCGCGGCCGCGGACTGACGACGGCCCCGCTGCACTACACACGCGTCCATCGCCACGCCATGATCGTCAGTCTGCTGGTGACCCAGGGCTGCAAGTTCCGCTGCGCCTATTGCCCGATCCCCGCCGTCAATCAGAAGAGCTGGCGCTTCCGCAGCCCCGAGGCATTGGTCGAGACGATTCGCAGCATCAATCAAACCTTCGGCATCAAGTACTTCTTCGGCGCCGACGACAACTTCTTCAACCGCCGCGAGACCGCCGAGGCGCTGCTCACGGCCATGGCGCGCGCCAAGACCGACGGCCGGCCATTCGGCGAACGCATCCGCTTCGCCACCGAGGCGACGCAGTTCGACACCTACCGCAACCGCGACCTATTGCCGGTCGCCCGCACCGGCGGCGTCCACGCCATTTGGTTCGGCATCGAGGACCTCACCGCGACGCTGGTCAACAAGGGCCAGAAGCCGGCGATGACCACCGAGCTGTTCCGACTGATGCACGAGGTGAAGATCTCGCCGATGGCGATGCTGATGTTTCACGACGGCCAACCTTTCTACACGCCGGGCTCGCTGTACGGCTTGCTCAACCAGGTGACCTTCCTGCGCCGGGCGGGCGCCATCTCGGTGCAGTGCACGGCACACGGACCAGCACCCGGCACGCGCGAAGCGGAGGAAACGTATCACCGCGGCGGCGTCATCAAACAGGTCGGCCGGTCTCTGATTCCCGAATCGAAGTACGACGGCAACCACGTGCTCGTCGCCGGCGACGAAGCGGTGTGGAAACGTCAGCTGAAGCTCATCGGCGGCTACGCCGGTTTCTACAATCCGTGGAACCTGATCCACGCCTGCGAACGCGACGGCTCGCCGTTGCGCCGTCGCCGCATCGGCTACCAGGCCGCCGGCATGCTGGCGACGGCGTGGACGGCGGCGCACATGCTGCCGTTTGTCACGCGACTCATGACCGGCCGACTCGAATTCCACACCGAGCCTCCGGTGCTCGAAACCGTTCCGGTACAGCATTCTCCCACGGCCCTTCCCCGCATGCCGGCCGAACCGACTGCGACGCGGCGCAACGTCGGCTAGTGTGTTCGGCACCGCGGACGCACCGCTCGCGACTCCGAACTCTCGACGGTCGACTCGCCGCGGCTAGGTCTCCAGCAGCGGCGGCACGATCGAGCTGCGCATGCCGCGCGCGTCTTGCAGCAACGTCTCCTGCACCGTCGCGAGAGCGCGGCGATCGTAGCTGTCCGGCGGCGGCAAAAGGTGCAGCGTCACCTCAACGCGGGCGAACGGCAGCGGCAGATGGGCGCGATCCCAGGAGCGGAAGCTGACGCCGCGCCGGCTCGACGTCGTCGTCAGCGCCAGGTGTGCACGTGCGGCCGCCGCCAGCTGGAGAAATCCGCGCTTGGCGACGCAGCGCGGTCCGCGCGGTCCGTCGACGGCCACGACGCCGATGTCACCGTCCTCGACGCGCCGGACGAACTCGCGCGCGCCGGCCACGCCGCGGCTGCCGGTGGTGGCAAAGACGTGATCGATGTCCAGGGCCGCCAGCGCCGCGGCCAGCAGTCGGCCGTCCAGGCTTGGGCTGAGCATCACCACCACCCGGCGCCCGGCGGCCGCCGGCAGCGACCGAAACGCAGCCAGCTGGAGCAGCATCCCGTGAAACGTCGCCAAGACGACGCGCGGCGCCTGCAGCATCTCGCGCAGGACGGTGTCCTCCGGCCCACGCCGCCGCCAGGTGCGCATCAATAGCCGCAGCAGCGGCATCCCCAGCAGCAACAGGACGCGCTCGAACACCATGAACCGCCAGCGACGGAAGGTTGTACGGGTTGGCACCACGGGCGAACACAGTTAAACACACACGGTGGGATTTTCCAGACGCTGATGCCTCCGACGCGAGTCCTCGTCAAGGAAGTCAATTGGCTCGGCGACGTCGTCATGAGCCTACCGGCACTGCGCGCGGTGCGCCGAGCATATCCGCAGGCGCATCTGGCGGTGCTGGTGCAGCGCCAGCTGGCGAGCTTCTTCGACGGCGCGGCGTGGGTCGACGAGATCATGCCCTACTCTCTCCGCGGCGGGATGGCGGGGCTCGTCGACCGGCTGCGCATCGTTGCCGGCATCCGCGCGCGGCACTTCGACCTCGCCGTGCTGCTGCCGAAGAGCTTCGACTCGGCACTGTGGGCGACACTGGCACGGGTGCCGCTGCGCGCCGGGCTGGCCAGCGACGCCCGCGGCTGGATGTTGACGCATACCACCACGCTCGCACCCGCCAGCCTGCACCCCCACCAAGTGCATTCGTACCTGCAGATGCTGCACGACACGCTGGCGATCGACGGGAGCGCCGACGACTGCGCTATCGACGTCGCCGACCGACACCGCGACCGCATGCGCGCGTGGCTCAGCACCCGGCGGCAACGTGCTGGCGCGCCGCTGATCGCGCTCGCGCCGGCGGCGGCGTATGGCCCCGCGAAGGAGTGGCCGGTCGCGCACTACGGCGCACTGATCGATCAGCTGGCGGACCGCTACGACGCCGAATGCGTTCTGGTCGGCAGCCCCGGCGAGCGAACGAAGTGCACCGCCGCCACGGCTGCCAGCCGGCGCGGCGCGCTGATCGCCGCCGGCGAGACCAGCGTCGGTGAAGCGCTGGCGTTGCTGTCGCTGTGCAACGGTTTTGCCGGCAACGACTCGGGGTCGATGCACGTCGCCGGGGCGCTCGGGATCCCGACCGTCGGCCTCTACGGCTCGACGCGCCCGGAGCGGACCGGACCACTCGGCCCGAAGACGCGGATCATCTACCACCGCATCGACTGTAGCCCGTGCCTGCAGCGCACCTGCCGGTTCGGCCACTACCACTGCTTGCAGCAGATCACGCCGGACGAAGTGGCGGCGGCTCTCCTCGCGCTCGGCGCGCTTACCTGAGGCTGTCGAGTGGCGCCGCGCATTCTGTTTCTCGCCCACGGGCTCGGCGAGGTGAGCTGCCGCTTCCGCATCTTCCAATACGTGCCCGGCCTGCGCCGCCTCGGATTCGATCCGCAGGTGGCCGACCTGAACGTGCCGTTGCCGGCACGCTGGCGGCTTCTGCGCGCCGCCGCCGGGTTCGATGCCGTGTGCGTGCACCGAGCGTTTCTGGGCCCGCTCGATCACTGGTGGCTCCGACGCGTCGGGATACGCTACGTCTTCGACTTCGACGACGCCATCATGTTGAACGACTCGTCGCACCGGCGCTTGGAGTCGCGCTCGCGGCTAAGACGCTTCCTCCGCATGGTGACAGGGGCACGCGCCGTGATCGCCGGGAACAACTACCTCGCCGACTGGGCGGCGCCACACACGACCCGCGTCACGGTGATCCCGACACCGATCGATCTGACACCCTACCCGGCACAGCGCGCCGAAGACACGGGTGATCCGATTGTCGGGTGGATCGGCACCCGTAGCAACCTCGGGTACCTGCAGTTGGTGCTGCCGGCACTGGCCCGCCTCAGTCGCACCCGGCCGCGCCTGCGAGTCAAGATCGTCGCCGACGATTTCATCGATGCGCCGGGAGTGCAGGTCATCAAGAAGCCGTGGGCACAGGCGGACGAGGTGGCCGACCTGGCGAGCTTCCACGTCGGCATCATGCCGCTGCCCGACGACGCGTGGACGCGTGGCAAATGCGCCGTAAAGATCCTGCAATACTTCGCGGCGTCGGTGCCGGTCGTCTGCTCGCCCGTTGGCGTCAATCGAGACATCGTCCGTGACGGAGACAACGGAACGTTTGCTCGCACCGACGACGAATGGGTGGCGCGCCTCGAGGAGTTGTTGGCGGATAGCGACAAGCGTCGGCGCTGGGGCGAGAGCGGACGCGCCACTGTGACGGAGCGCTACTCGGTGGACGTCACCTTACCACGGCTCGTGCAGGTGCTGCAGTCGCCCTAACCGGCGTGGACGGGATGGCGGCGGGCCCGGGCGCACAGGATCCAACTCATGAGCGCCGCGATTTGCAGCGGCCAATAGAACGGCACCAGGTGCTTCATCCAGGGGCCGTACCACCACATCAGCACCGCGATCACCCCGCCCCAGCTGCTCAGCACGAGGAAGTCAGCCGACCAGGCCGGCCGCTCGCGGACGAATACGGCGATCACGAAGTAGCCGGGCACCAGCAGCGGCACGAACCAGCGAATCGACGCGCACACGCCGGAGGAGTTGTTCGAGGTCAACGTGTAGAGCAACCACGTGCTCGTCGACCACGTTACCGCCCAGATGATCTCCGGCAGCTCACGCGGCCGGGCGCGGACCAACATCGCCATCGCCGGCACGAGCAGAAACAGCGGCACGTTGTGCCCGAGGAAGCCGCGCTTGCCGACGAGCAGCGCCGCACCGTACTCGACGGCTTGTGGCAGCGAGTGGTGCCACACACCGGTCATCGTGTGCTCATTGAACGGCGACCCCGGCCAGCGCAGATACGCCGCCACCGTGTTCGCCGGCGCGATGGTCCCACCGATCGCGTAGTTGAGCACATGGTGCAACGTGATCCACGGTAGTGCCGCGAGCAGCAAGGGGCTGACTGTGCGAAGACGCGGACTGCGGTAGAGCGCCAGCACCGTGGTGCAGGCGAATAACAACGGGCCGGCACCGAGATCGATGCCGTACCCCAGACCGGCCAGCGTGCCGAGCATGAACGCCGCGCGCGGTCGTGGCGCCCCCGCGAAGTGGATCAGCCCGAGCAACAGCGCCGCGGCAACGGCCAACAACGGCATGTGCTGATTGACGTGGCGCGTGTACGGCAACGCCACCGTCGCCAGACCGAAGCTTGCCGTCAGCGCGAGACGCACCGGCATGGCCAGACGCAGGGCGCCGCCAAGACGGAAGATGCACCAGACGGCGACGACGTAGCCGAGGCCCGATGACGTCACCGTCATCCAGTAACAGAATCGGTTCGGCTGCCGGCGCGCCGTCGTGCCCGTGATCGCGCGCCACAGCGCGTAGGACCCGGCGAGCCAGAGTGACGGCAGCGGCGACTTGTCCGAGTAGAAGTGCTTGCCGATGCGCAGCTTGTCACGCGTGCCGTGTCGCCGCAGATCCGCCTCGCCGCCGTACGGCGACGGCGTGATTCCAGCCGGGACGACGAACATGGACTCGTCGATCGCCCACGTGTGCCGGTCCACCAGGCTCTCGACCGCAGCCAAGCGGCTGCCGTCGTTCCAGCTGCCGGCATAGTCGCGAGCGCTGGCCAGGGCGACGGCCAGCGCGGCACCCACCACCAGCGCCGACGCGGCACGAGTCGACGACTTGCCCATGGCTCAGCTCGTGTGCGTGAAGTCGTAGATGAAGAAGGTCGTCGTACGAGCAATCGGCGCGCGCGCACGCAGGAACTCCGCCGCGATGCGATGTGCCGGGCTCATCAGCGTGCCGTAGAGCAGCGTCGTGCTCACGGCCAGGTAGCGGCCGCGCACCTGCTCGAGCACGTCGGCCGCCCCGGCGATCGGCAGCGCGTGCAACCGCACCAAACGCATCGGCAGGGCGGTCAACCGCGGATCGGAGCCGAAGTACCAGACGTCCAGCGGTGCGGCGGCGTGCGCCTGTTGCCATTGCCCGAGTTCCGGCAGACCTTGTCCCCAGTCATAGTTGGAGTCGCTCAGGCAACGATAGCCGCGCTCGCTGCCGCCGCACAGCTCATTGGTGTAGCGCAGCGCGTCGGGCCACGCGTGCACTGCTGCCGTCGTGCTCCACACGATGCTGCCGGCGGCCGCCATCACGCCTAGGCGTCGCATCCAAGCCGCCGTGGCGCGCTGCTGCGCCTGCACCAGCGACGCAGCCAGCCCGACGACCGCCAGTGCGATCAGCGGAAGGACGAAGCGAATGCCGATCTGCACGCGCGAGGTGAGGCTGAACGCCAGCAGCGCCGCGGCGGCTGCATTCGCCCAGTTCACCAGCGCCCGCGGCGCGAGCAACAGCAGCAGCAGCGGCATGGCGAGAAGCGGTAGGGTCAGCTTGATGCCCAAGGCCACCGGGAAATAGTACCAGAATGTCGGGCGTACAGTGCCGAGCAGGTATGCGCCGTAGCCGTGACCGCGAATGCCGTGACGGATCTGCCGCACCAGCGCTTCGCCGGCGTTCGGGAAGATGCGCAAATGCTCCGCGATCGGTCGCATGAGGTCACCAGTGACGCTGTCCGGCAAGTGCTGCGCCCATTCCACGAACGACGGCTCGGTGCGCCAGTCACTGCCGCAATACAGAAACACGACGAGCAACGCCCAGCCGAGGAGCCGCCCGATGTCGCGGCGCAAGGCGGCACGCTGCCGCAACGCGTCACGGAGCCCAACGCGTTCGAGCTCCACCGCAAGCAAGCAGAGCGGCGCGTAGAACACGCCGGACGCCTTCGACAAGATCGTCGCGACACCCCAGAACAGGGGCGCGCCGAAACGCGCGCTCGACGCCGCCTCGCGGGCCGTGCGGAAATGGTAGAGCAACGCCAACAGACATGCCGCGAGCGCCAGGTCCGTCGTCGCCAGGCTGGCATGCGCGAGCAGGTTCGGCTCGCAGGCCAACCAGGCCACCGCGAGGCGACCACCCCAGCGTCCGGCGAGCTGCCGTCCGGCGCCCCAGCCGTACACCAGCAACACCCACCAGAACACCAACGTGCCCGCCCGCGCCCAAGGCAGTGCACGCACCACGTCGGCCGCCGCATCGAGCTGCACTCCGCGCCACCGCTCCCACAGGCCAAGCGGCAACGTGCACACGTCGATCGGCAACGGCATCGTACCCAGCTTGATCAGGCCACCGTGGCTTCCGGTCCGCCAGAGATCCAACCCACGCGCCAGGTACACTGGCTCGTCGAAGGTCGCCCCCAGCCGCGCTGCGGCGGTGATACACCACGCCGACGATGCAAGTGCCCACGCCAGCAGCCACAGCCAATCGGCGTACGTGGCGTCGTCGGCGGCACGCGTCATCGAGCCCGCACCAGCAGCGTGTAGTCGCCCGCCGTGTCGCGGGTGACGAACCCAGGAGTCGGTGCCGCCCCACGCGCGACGACGAGCCAATCCACCTGCTCGCCGACCGCGCCCGACGATGACTGGAGCATCACACGACGATCGATGGCCAGCTCGACCTGCATCCACACGCAGTCCGGCGCCGCCACCGCCAGACGCGGAGACGCATCGGCCGGCAGCTGCGCCACCAACCGCTGCACCGCGGGCCAGACGGCGTCGCACTCGACGGCACGTGGCCGATCGACCACCAACCAGTAGCCCAGCGCCACCGCCAGATGCGCCGCGACGAGCACGGCGACGATCGCGAGCGCGCGTTCGCCCAGCGGTGCAATGATGAACCAGACGGCGGCCACCAGCACCGGCAGCATCGGCAACATGTAGCGCGTATCCGCCGCGAACGGCCAGAAGAAGTACACGCCGAGGTAATACGGCAGGGTCCACGCCAGAACATCGGCGCGATGGCGGACGAAGCGCCACCAGCCCACGGCGACGAATCCCACGAGCGGCAGGTACACCAGCATGTTGAGGTCGAACCACACACCGCGGCTGCCGTATGCCTTGAACATGCCGGGTACCAGCAGGCGGCCGACTTCGCTAACCCGCAGCCGCAGGTTTTCGGCGAGCTGCGAACCTTCGGACCCGACGGGCGCCACCGCGTGCACGAAGCCGTCGAGGTGCGTGCCAGTCGGGTTGACAACGCGCGCGGTCATCGCAACGTCGTGCTGGACGAACGCCACCAGAGCCCCCGACGCCGGCAGGCACGCAATGAGTATCACGGCTGCGGTGACGAGCCGGCTGCGGCGCCGGGACGACACCTGCACCAGCAGAGCGGTCGCGAAGCCCGCCGCGACGGTGATGCCGACCTCGCGAATCATGGTGAGGAGCAGCAGGCACATGCTACCCACGAGCGTCCATCGCAGCGTCGCCGCGGCGCGGCGTGCAACGGCCGCGGCGTTGAACGCGAGAGCCGTCCACAGCAGCGCCGTCATGAAGGCCACCTCGCTGAGCGGCCGCCGGTAGTGGATCCACAGGCTCACGTTGACCACGACCAGCGCCGTGAGCGGCGCCGCAGCGTGCGGGCACCAGCCGCGAACCCAGCGGTACAGCCCGAGCATGAGGATGACCGCCAGCCCCCAATGCAGAATCGACAGCAACAGGAAGGGCCGGTCCACAACCGCAAGGGCGGGGCTGATGAGCCACGGATACCCGGGCGGCAAGCCGAGCTGCTCGCTGCCCAGACGGGTGAGGTGGCCGGTACGCGCCAGGCTGCGCGCCATCGACAAGTACACCACCGTGTCCGGCGTCGCGTACCACAACGAGCTGATCTGCGCCGCCAAGAGCACCGCGCAGAGGCTCAAGAGGAGCCGCGGGCGATCGCGACAGACATCGAGCACCCGCATCGCGGCGGTCACGGCGCCTCCACGTGGGCCGGCGGCGCGCCAGCGGCCATGACGTCCGCCACCAGCCGCGCCGCGGGGAACCCTTGCGCGGTGCGGGCAACGCGCAGAGCGTCCTGCCGAGTCAGCACCGAGCCCAGAATGAGAGCCAGGAAGCACCAATCCCACCACGCATAGAAGCACAGCGACGCGACCGTCAGGAAGGCGAGCGTTGCGTGCCGCGCCTGCCAGCGTACGCACAGTGCGAATCCGAGCATCGCCAACGGCAGAAACACGAAGACGAAGGAAAAGGAGTTGAACAGCACACTCAGCCCTTAACGAACTCGGCTTCGATGTGCTCGCCGCGCTGCCACACCACCGACAGCGCCGCCAACGGCATCAGCAACTCGCGGGCGATGCGCTGGGCGGGCGCGCGTGCCTCACGCAGGATGGTCTCTCGGGAAGCCGGATCGCCGCGCAACACGCGTCCCTGCGTGCGCGCATAGTGCCGGCTCGCCAACAGTACTCGCGGCGACGCCTGCGTCACCAGGCGGCGTACCGTCACCGCGGCCCGACGCGCCAGCACACGAATCGTGTACGGATCAAAGAGGAAGATGTGACGCGGAGCATCGAGCGAGTACCAACTTGCACCGTAGAGGGCAAATCCGAGGCTATCGATATTCGGTGTGCGCACGATCAGCCGGCCGTTCGGCGCCAACCATCCCGCCACCCGGGCGACGACGGCGACCGGATCCAGGACGTGTTCGATCACGTGATTCAAGAGAATCAGGTCGAACGTTTGCCCGGCGAGCGGCGCCGCGAACACGGTTGCCTCATGCACCTCCAAGCCGCGCCCTCGACATACGGCGCATGCCTGCGGGTTGGTCTCGATACCCTGGACACTCCACCCCAGCCGGCGATACGTCTCCAGCTCGTCACCCGTCCCGCAGCCGACGTCGAGCATCCGGTTGGCGCCGTGGGGTTCGTGGATGCCCTTGAGGATGCGGCTGGATCCGACGCGCAACAGCCCGCGCAGCAGCCGCGATCGATCACGGCTGTCGACACTGAACAGGTACCTGATGGCCAGGCGATTGATCGGCTTGTCGAGGTTCCGCCGCCAGGTATCGATGCGGGCGTAGTAGTCGGCAGGATAGAACCCCTCGACCTCCTCCGGCGACGGTAACGGGGCCAGCGCAACCAGCCCGCAGGCCGCGCAACGTTCGTACCGGTAGTCTTCCGCACGCGGCTGCATGCGGTCGTAGCCGGTGACCAGCGGCAGTCGCTTGTTGACGCCACACAGCACACACGGCACCGTTTTCATCGCTCGCGGCTCCTTCCAGCCGTGCTGCAGTAGATGCGTGACATGAAGCGGCGCCGCCGTCAAAGGGGGGAACCGCTGTCAATGGCACCGCAGCGGTCACGACACACGCGTTCGTACACGTCCAACGTCTGCGCCGCAGTCCGCTCCCACGACAACGACCGCACCTGCTGCCGGCCGGCGGCAACCAGGCGCGCCCGCAACCCCGGATCACGGAGCACCTGGAGCAGCTTCGCGGCGAAATCATTGGCGTCGGTCGGATCGGCGAACAGCGCGGCCGCTCCCGCCACCTCCGGCAACGACGATGCCGTGGAGGCGACCACCGGTGTGCCGCAGGCCATGGCTTCGACGACCGGCAGACCGTAGCCTTCATAGAGGGACGGATAGGCAAACGCCGCAGCGCGGTTGTAGAGCTCGACCAGGTCGGCGTCTGGCACGTTGCGAAACAGGCGGACCCACGGTCGCAGCGGCGCGGCGGTGGCGTCCGCCAAGGGATTACGCCAGCGCCAGCCGTCGCGGCCGACGATGACCAGTCCGATGCGCTCGCCTTGCGCGTGCAGGTGGCGCAACACCTCGAGCAGCAGCGCGTGATTCTTGCGCGGCTCCAGCACACCCACCGTGAAGATGAACCGCTCGGGTAGATCGTAGCGCGTCGTGAAGTCGCGGCGCGGCTCCGTCGGGCGGAAGCGCGCCGCCGGCGCCAGCGGGATGATGGTCACGCGGTCGTCGCGGACCAAACCGCGGGCGCGCAGGTCGGCGCCGGTGTGCGCGGCGTCGACGATCACGTGGTCGGCGGCTCGCAACGAGCGGCGCAGAAGCAGGCGATAGGCCACGACGCGGCTCCACGGATGATAGCGCGGGAAGAGTAGCGGGGTGATGTCGTGCAGCGTCATCACCCGCGGAATCGCGGCGGCCAAGAAGGCACCGCCGAACTGGTTGGGATAGTGCAACAGATCGAGCCGCAGCTCGTCGGCTAGGCGTCGATGCGACACCTCGAACCCGCGCGCCAGGCGCGCCGACAGCCCTGCGGGAAGAAGCACGACGTCGTCAGGATGGTCGTGGTAGATGTCGAGGTCACCGGCGCCGTGACGCATCAGCACATAGCGGTGCTGCGGCGCGACGGCGCGGAGATGCGTGACGAGGTTGTAGATGTAGACGCCGACGCCGCCGTTGGCGATCTCGACCTGCCCATCGACACGACGCTCGAGCAACCCATCGGTGATGATGCCGATGCGCAACGGTCGACATGAGTTCCTGGCCGGCATTGGTAGGCACCCCTACAAAATGGTACGCGAGACGGCAATGCTGCAGGCACCGCCGTCGAGCCTTCGAGCCGTCCCGTCGCAAACGGATGCCACCGCTCCGGTGCTGCTCGTCAGCTCCGTGTTCGCGGACGCCGAGGTCCCGACCGCGCTCGGGCGCGACGCGTACTCCTACCACTTCGTGTATCGCGCCTTCCGAACGCTGCTGCAGCGACTCGGCCGGATTGAAGAGATCGATCGCCCCGAGAGCCGCCTCGACTACGCGGGCGACCGGGCCCGCCGCGCCGGCCACACCGCGATCCACCTCGGCTTCCAGCCGCTGCAGCTCGTCTACCTCAGCTCGCTGGTGCCCAACGTCGCCGTCCCGTTCTGGGAGTTTCCGGACATCCCCGACGAAGACATCGACGGCAACCCGCGGCACAACTGGGCGCGCGTCGCGGCGCACCTCGATGGGATCATCTGTGCGTCGGCGTTCACGCGCGCCGCATTCGTCAAAGCCGGGGTGCGGACACCGATCCACGTCGTCCCGGTGCCGATCCGCGATGAGTACTTCGCGCTGTCAGCGTGGACACCGACCGAACGCGCGCAGCTTGCCGCTCCCGTCCATCTACTGGCGCCGCGGCGCTCCCCTGGCATCGAACCGCCCCCGTGGGATGCCCAGCAGCCGCGGGACGCGGTGGCCGCGGTGCATGCAATGGGTCAGGGCCTCCTGCGCGCGACCTTGCCTCGATGGCTCGATCACCGCGTCGGCCAACTCGGTCAAGCGCTGCGACGAAGGCTACGCGAGGCGCCGGCGCATCCCATGGATACGATTGCGAGCAGGACCCTCCTGGAGTCGTCACCGATCGTGTACACCAGCTTCGTCAATCCATTCGACCAGCGGAAGAACTGGGGCGACTTGCTGAGCGCCTTCCTGCTGGCGCTGCGCGACCACGACGACGCGCTCTTGATCATCAAGTTGGTCACCACGCCGTCGCTGATACCCGCGGCGTTGCAGCGGATCGCCGACCACTACGCGCGCGTCGGCATCGCCCACCGCTGCAAGGTCGCCATCGTCAGCTCCTACCTTTCCGACGGCCAACTCGTCGAGCTGACGCGACTCAGCACCTACTACCTGACGGCGACCCGCGCCGAAGGCGCATGTTTGCCGGCGCAGGACTTCCTGGCCGCCAGCCGCCCGGTGGTCGGCCCGAGCCACACGGCGATGGCCGAGTACCTCGACCCCGACGTCGCCTTCGTCGTGGAGTCGCACCCGGAGCCGACCTGGTGGCCGCACGATCCGTCGAAGAACTTGCGCACGTCGTGGCATCGCGTCGTCTGGCAGTCCCTCCACGACCGCATCCGGGAGAGCTATGAGGTGGCCGCACGCGACCGCGATCGCTACGCGCGCATGGCGCAGTCGGGGCGGGCGCGCATGCGGGACTTTGCCGCCCCGGAGCGGGTGTGGCCGCGGCTGCGGGCAGCGCTCGACGACGTCGGACATGCACCCACCGCTGTACGTTGAGGTCAGCTCACTCGGCACGCGTCAGCTGACCGGCATCGGCCGGCTCACCGCGCGGTTGGTCGAAGCGCTGGCTCGCCTCACCCCGCTGCGACTCTTCAGTACCCTGCCCGGGCCGTTTCGCTTCGACATCCGACGATCACGCCCCCTGAGGCGCGGCGAGCTGATCGCGATCGCCACGGGGGACGTCGCCGCGATCGACGGCGATCTCGATGCGTGGGTGGGCGCACTGCTGCGGCGACCGCGTTGCCCCGTTGATGCCGTCGCGGCCCGCGCCAGCGCCTGTGTCTACACGCTGTTCCGGCCGACCGAACGACACTTCGCGCGCGAGGTCAGCGTGCTCTACGACTTCACGCCGTTGGTGCTCCCGGCCACGCACCTGCCGCAGACGGTGCGCGACTTCGGCGCGCTGTTCGCGGCCCTGCGGCACAGCGACAAGGCTGTGGCCATCTCGCAGGCGACGCGTGCCGACGCGCGCTGGCTGTGCGCCCTGCCATCCGAAGACGTCGTCGTCAGCTACCCCGGACCGAGTCTCTGCGCCCGGACGCACGCATCTCCGGCGGCGGTGCGGCGCGCACGGCAATTGATCCTCGTCGTGTCGACGCTCGAGCCGCGCAAGAATCCGGCTTTCGTCCGCGACTGGTTCCTCGCCACCGATGCGCTCGACCCCGGCACCGAGCTGTGGTGGGTCGGCCCGCACGGTTGGTTGTGGGAGCGCACGCCCGCGCCGCGTCGTCGCGATCGCGCCATACGGTTTCGCGGTATGCTGTCCGATCGCGAGCTGTGCGAGCTGTATCGCCGCGCCACCTTCACGCTCTATGCCTCGCTGTACGAAGGGTTCGGCTTTCCGGTCCTGGATGCGCTGCTGCACGGCACGCCGGTGGTGTGCAGCTACAACAGCTCCTTGAAGGAGTTCGCCGGCCCCGGCGTGTTTTACTTCGATCCCGGCGATGCGGCGTCACTCGACCAGGCGTGTCGCGACGTCCTCGCCGCGCCTCCCGGCGTCGAGCGTCCCGACCTGCGCCTGCGATGCTCGTGGGAGAGCCTGGCGCACACGGTCGCGTCGCTGTGCGACATCAGGGTACAGCCGGCTCGCTCTTCGTAACCGAGGCTCGCACCGGCAAGGCCGCCACGCCGATGCAGAAGGGAGTGTGGTTCGGCACAACCTCGAAGAGCAACGCCCGGTCCCACCAATCCAGGTTACCTTCGAGATGCACGCGGCCAGGATGCACGGCGGCCGACACGGAGTAGTGACCGGGCCCGAGATTCAGCGGCAGGTCGAAACTCGCAATCAACTCGTCGCCGGCGGCGCAGGGTTGCGGCACCAGGCCGAGGTGAAAGGTATTGGTTCCGAACACATCACTCCCGACGCGATCGCGGATGATCAGGCCCACCGTCGGGGTCGACATCGGCCGGTTGATGCGGAGCCGGTAGCGCAGGGTGACGGCGGCGCCGGCTTGAAACACGCGCCGCGACACGCCAGCCGCGTCGCACAAGTCGACGGAGAGGATCTCCGCCTCTTTGCTACCGGAACGCGTCGAGGTGTATCCGCCGGCGTCCGCGGTCTGCGCAATCTGCGCCGTCTGCTCCTTCCGCGCGATCAGGGCATTGTAGTAGTCGAACACCATGCTCGACGGTCCGTCGCGCGCCACGCGCCCGTTGTCGAGCAGGACGGCACGCGTGCACAGCGCCTTGAGCGCCGCCAGGTCGTGCGTGACGAAGAGCAACGTGGTGCCCTGCTCCAGATACGCGCGGATGCGGCTGATCGATTTGTGCTGGAAGTAGATGTCACCCACCGCCAGCGCTTCGTCGACGATCAACACCTCGGGGCGCACCGCCGTCGCGGCGCTGAAGGCCAGGCGCACCTGCATCCCCGTCGAGTAGGTACGCACCGGTTGATCCATATGCGCACCGAGCTCGGCGAAGGCCTCGATCTGCGGTAAGCACCGCCGGATCACCGCGCCATCGAATCCCATCAGCTGACAGGCGAGCGTCGCGTTCTGCCAGCCGGAGAACTCGGGATGCATGCCGATCCCCAGCTCGAGCAGCGCGCCGACGCGACCCGCGACCGCGGCGCGCCCTGCAGTCGGCACGGTGGTGCCCGCCAGGATCTTCAGCAAGGTGCTCTTGCCGGCGCCGTTGAGACCGATGACGCCCACCGCTTCACCGTCGCGCACCTCGAACGACACATCGCGCAGCGCCCAGTGGTCGGCATGCGCACTCGGCCCTCCAATCCACTCGCGCAGGCGGTGCCACGGGTGGCGGTAGATCTTGTACGCCTTGCCGAGGCCTTGGACGGAGACGCGGGTCATCACAGGCAGTCGACCATCTCGCCGGCGAGGCGCCGAAACGTCACGATACCGATCCCGAGCGCTGCCGCCGCGCAGAGGCTCGGGAGGAGGTACGCCGACCAGTCGGGCCACGTGCCGCTCAGCACGATCTGTTGATACGCCCGCACCAGCTGCGTGAGGGGGTTCAAGCCGAGCAGGCGACGGATCGGCTCAGCGAGAATGTCTTCCGGATAGACGATCGGTGTCAGCCAGAACCAGAGCTGCAGGACGATCGTCACCACGTGCGCGACGTCGCGGAAGAACACATTGACGATGCCGAGCGTGACCCCCAGGCCCAGGGCGATCGACTGCTGGACGAGCACCAGCGGAACGAACGCCAGCACCGACCAACCGGGGAAGCGGCCGGTGAGGGCGAGGAAGATCAGCAGCAACCCAAAGACGATGCCGAAGTTGAGCGCCGCCGACAGCAGCACGATCGCCGGCAGCGTGGCGCGCGGGAAGCTGGCCTTCTTGAGCAGGTTGGCATGCTCGATGAACACCGTGACGCAACGGCTCACCACTTCCGTGAACAAGGTCCACGCGATCACGCCGGCGCACAGGAAGATCGCGTAAGCCAGACGATCGTCGCCGCCCGGCACTCGCGGGTGCAACACGCGCCCGAAGACGACGGTGTAGATCACGATCAGCGCCAGCGGGTTGAGCACCGCCCACGCGCTGCCGAGCACGGAGTGCAGGTAGCGCGCTTGGAACTCGCGCCGCACCATGCCGAGGACGAAGCTGCGGTAACGCCATACGCCGGCGAGCATCACTGGCGACGGCGCTATCACTTTCGCCCGGCTGGCGGCAAGGACGGTGTGGGCTCTTTCCCTGCGGGTGGTGGATGCGCTACACCCGCAATCGAAGCTGCACGCGCAAGCCGATGAGGGCAGCCCTTCAGGACACGTCGTCACCCGGAAGCGATCCCGCCGCATCCTGCGAGGTATCGGTCGTGCTCCCGTGTCTGAACGAGGCGGACACCGTGGGCATCTGCGTCACCAACGCGCGCACCACCTTGCAGCGCCTGGGCCTCCGCGGCGAGGTCGTCGTCGTCGACAACGGCTCGACCGACGGGTCGGCGGCGATCGCGGAACGTTGCGGGGCGCGCGTGGTGTACGAGCCGAAGCGCGGCTACGGCAGCGCGTTGATGCGCGGCATCGAAGCGGCGCGCGCGCCGCGGATCATCATGGCCGATGCCGACGATTCCTACGACCTCACCGATCTGGAACGCTTCATCGATGCCGTGCAGGCGGGGGCGGAGCTGGTCATGGGCTCGCGACGGCGCGGCACCATCGAGCCGGGCGCCATGCCGCGGTTGCACCGCTGGATCGGCAACCCGGCGTTCTCCTCGGCCCTACAGCTGCTGTTTCGCGTGCGCGTCACCGACAGCCACTGCGGCATGCGTGCCTTGACCAAGGACGCGTATCGACGCATGCAGCTGCAGACCACCGGCATGGAGTTCGCCTCGGAGATGGTCATCAAAGCGGCGCTCGCCAACCTGCGCATCGCCGAGATCCCGATCACCTTGCGGCCCGACGGTCGCGGCCGCCCGCCGCACTTGCGTGCCTTCCGCGACGGCTGGCGTCACCTGCGCTTCATCCTGCTCTTCTCGCCCACCTACTTGTTCCTGCTGCCCGGCGCGCTGTGCATGCTGCTCGGGCTCATCCCTTTGGTGACTCTCGGTGGCGGACCGCGCCAGCTCGCCGGCCTGCACTTCGACGTCCACTACATGGTCTTGGGCAGCTTGCTCACGGTGTTGGGCTTTCAGATCGTCACCACCGGACTGTTTGCCAAGGCGTACTCGCACGCCGCCCGCTTGTACGCCCCCGACCGCGTGCTCACGCTCATTGCGCGCTACTTCAACCTCGAACGCGGGCTGCTCGCCGGCGGTGTGCTCTTCCTCCTCGGCTTTGCCATCGACGCGTCGATTCTCCTGCGCTGGCTGGCAAGCCGTATGGGCAGCCTCGATGCCGTGCGACCGGCGCTGCAGGCCTCGACGCTGATGATCGTCGGCGCGCAGATGGTGTTCTCGTCGTTCTTCCTCAGCATGCTGGCGGTGCCGCGGCGCGAGCCGCCGGCGGAATGACCGGACCGGCGTGCGCATTGCCATCGTCTACGACTGCCTCTACCCGTACACCGTCGGCGGCGCGGAGCGTCGGTACCACGGCATCGCCGCACGCCTGGCAACACGCCACCAGGTCACCTACGTCACCCGCCGCCAGTGGCCGGCCGGCGAGACGCCCGACGCGCCGCCGGGAGTTCGCGTCGTAGCGGTGTCGGGCGGCCGCTCGCTGTACACGGGCGCGGGACGCCGCAACGTCAGCGCGCCGCTCCGTTTCGGCGGCGGTGTCTTGCGCCACCTGTTGCGCCACCGTGACGCCTACGACGTCGTGCACACCTGCGGCTTCCCCTACTTCGCGCTCTTGGCGGCGCGGCTCGCCAACACCCTCGGCGGGCCGCCGGTGGTCACCGATTGGTTGGAGGTGTGGAGCCGGGAGTACTGGCGCGACTATCTCGGTCCCGTCGGCGGTCGCGTCGGTGCGGCCGTGCAGCGGCTGTGCGTGCGGCTCACCGGACCGGCGTTCGTTCTGTCCGAGCTCGCCGCGCGCCGCCTGGTGCGCGAGGGGTATCGCGGTCACCCGACAATCCTGCGCGGGTTGCACGACGGTGTCACAGGGCTCGCGGCGGCAGCAACGGCGCGCGCGCCGCTGGTCGTGTACATCGGTCGCCACATCCGCGAGAAGGGCGTCGTCGCCATCCCGGCGGCGATCGCGCAGGCCCGTCAGCACATCCCGGAATTGCGCGCCGCCATCTTTGGTGATGGCCCCGAGCGCCCGCGCGTCATCGCGGCAGCCGAGCGGCTCGGCCTGTCCGATATCATCGATTGCCCCGGCTTCGTCAGCCGCGACGCGGTGGACGCCGCGTTGGATCGCGCCCTCTGCCTGCTGCTGCCATCGCGACGCGAAGGGTACGGCCTGGTCGTCGTCGAAGCGGCGGCGCACGGCACGCCGAGCATCGTCCTGCGCCATCCCGACAGCGCCGCCACCGAGTTGATCGAGCCGGACCGGAACGGCGTAATCGTCGAAGGCGATGATGCGCCGATGCTGGCAGCGGCGATCGAGGCTGTCCATGCCGCCGGGCCGGCGCTGGCGGAGCGTACCCGGGAATGGTTCACCGGCAATGCCGCCACGCTCGGGATCGAGGCGACGATCGAGCAACTCGAGCGCACCTACGCCAGCGTCGCATCAACCCATCCTCGGCGTTGATGTGGAGCGAGCGACGTCGCGCCGGTCGGGCTTACGCCGACCCGACCGTCGGCTGCCGCAGCACGAGGATTCCCAGGATCACCAGCACGCACCAGGTGTGCACCTGATAGCCGAGCAGGATCAGCGACCCTTGTCGGCCGATCACCTCGCGGTTGAGCACCAGCGCGAACATCACGTACGCCACCATCGCCCCTCTGGCCGGCGTGCCGAGGCGATGCCTGTCGCGATCCTCGACAACGATGAGGTACAGCGCCGGGATCATCAGGACCATGTGCTGCACCCAGGTCACCGGCGAGCACAGCAGCACCAGCAACAGGACCACCGCGCATTCGAGCAGCCAGCGCGGTGACGCAGCGATGCGGTACGGCACCCGCATCCACCGGGCGCACGCCGCAAGGAATCCCACGAGCAGCAGCGTCGCGACGCGATTGGCCGTGGCCGGCGGCCAGGTCGACGCGTCCGCGGGCGCCCCATCGAGCCACGCCAGGTATCGCACCAGCGCCGGCTTCAGCGCCTGGTTCTGGACGCGCGACTCGCTCTCCGCCGCTCCCGGAATCGGCGCGCCGACGGCTGAGGCCAGCGCCACCCGCATCCATTCGCTCTGGTGTCGCCACCAACTGCTCGGCCCCATCCACAGCGCCGGCAGGATCGTCCACGCGAGCAGAGCAACCGCGGTATACGCAGCCGGACGCCACTGCCGCTTCCACAGCAGGAACGGCAGAAACAATGCCGCGGGTGCCTTGAGTGCGGCCGCCAGGCCGAACCACATGCCGGCGAGCGCGTCGCGACCCTGCCGCGCGCAGGCGACGCCGCCCGTCAGCAGCGCCAGCAGGATCAGGTGGGGACCGCCATCGTCGAGGTCGCGGAGGATGGCGTGCGACGCGAGCAGCAGCGTCACAGCCGCCACCGTCACACGCACCGGCTCCGTACTGAGCGGCACCACGCGCGCCAGCATCCGCATCGTCAGCCACAGACAAACGAGCGCCACGGCGTAGCGCACGGCGATACCCACCCCCGGCGGCACCAGCGCCAGTGGCGCGAAGTACATGGCTGCCGTCGGCATGTACGGATAGTGCAGGCCGCCGGCGTACAACGGCTCGCCGGCCAGGAAGCGGCGCCCGAACTCGCGCGAGATATCGAAGTCGCCGCCATGCGTGAGTCGCCGATGCGCCAGCACGCCGGCGTGCATCGCGACCACCAGCATGCAGGCGAGGACGATGCGACGTGTCCACGGTTGGAAGTGCGCGCTGGTTGCGGTAGGACCCATACGACCCGTCGTGTCGGATGACGTATCGTGCCAAACAGCGCTGCTTGCAAACCGCTCACGGTGGCGCGGATCGCGTCGCGCCATGAGCCTCGCCGCACCCCCAGCGCGTCCGACTGACGATGCGGAGCGTTGGCCGCACCCCTGCTTCGATGCGGAGCTGGCAACCGCGCCGACGCGAACGCTGTCCATCGATGCCATCACCGACCTCTTGCACGTCACCCACGCGCCCGAGCAGATCGCCGTGTACCGCCGGGCCATGGAGCGTGGCGATCGCTTTCCGCCGATCGCCGTCGTGCGGCTGGCCGGCCGCTATTTCGTCGCCAACGGTCACAAGCGTCTGAGCGCGTATCGGGCGCGCCGCGTCGATGACATCGTCGTGGAAGTGTGGCCGCTGCACCGCTGGGTGCGCGATCAGTGGGAGCAGCTGGCCCACAAGAGCCGGCAGCAGTGGCGGCTGCTGTGGCACAGTCCGTTCGATGCACAGGCGCGGCGTCAGGCCCGGCGCTTGTTCTGGGACACGCTGGGACATTGGCAGCGCATCGCGCGATCGCTGCGCCGCTCGCGCCCGGATTGAGCACCGATGCGGCCACCGCTGTCGACATGAGCGCGACGGACATCTTCACGCGACTGGTGCGGGAGTGCTGGCGCTTTCCGGGCCGGCTGCTCGTTCTGCTCGCGAGCCTGATGAGTCTCGGTGCAGTGCAGCTCTATCTCACCTGGATCATCAAGCTCTGGGCCGAGGGGATCATGGGACATGCCGAGGGCGCGGCGCTGCGCGTGCTCATGCAGCGCGCGGCGCTGCTGACCGGCGGCGCCGTGCTGGCGATCTTCGTGTCGCGCTACCTCTTGAACAGTCTCAACCAGCGACTGGTCGAGCAGCTGCGCAACGCGGTGCACGAGCATTTGTTGGTCATGGAGGTCTCCGCGGTGCGCCGCCTGCAGAGCGGCGAGTGGATGTCGCGTGTCTTCAACGACGCTGGTGCGCTCTCCGGTTTCGTCCGCGACGTTCTCAACCGACTCGTCGGAGAAGGCCTGCTGCTCATCGGCGCCATCACCATGATGTTCTACCTGCAATGGCGCTTGGCGTTGGCGGTGTGCCTCCTCGTCCCGCTGGCTGGGCTGCTGCTTCACAATCTGGGTCTGCGCATCCGGCAGCGCGGTACTGCCGCGCAGCAGGCGGTCGGCCGGCTGGCGGCGACGCTCACCGAACAGCTCTTCGGTCTGACTACCATTAAAGGCTTTCAGGCCGAGGCGTTCGAGCACACGCGCTTCGCCCGTTTGAACTCGCGCTATCGGCGTCAGGTCATGGGCAGCGAATGGTGGACGGCGCTGCTGTCCAGCTCGATCTGGTTGATCACCGGCCTCGGGCTCCTGGGCATCGCCTGGTACGGCACCGCGCAAACGCTGAGCGGCCGGCTCACCGCGGGTGGGCTCCTGGCGTTCTTCCTCTACGCCGTGCAGACGGTCGAACCGCTGCGCCGGCTCAGCGAGGTGCAGAGCCTGCTGCAGCGGGCGCTGGCCGCCGCGGCGCGGGTTTACGAAGTCATCGACGCACCCGCCGTCGAGGCGAGCGGCGCGACCGGTCTGCCCGAACCGGTGCGCGGCGAGCTGCGCTTCGAACAGGTGACGTTCCGCTATCGCCCCGACGAGCCCGTGCTGGAGGGCATCGATCTGTGCATCGCGCCGGGCGAGACCGTGGCCGTGGTCGCGGCCAGCGGCGGCGGCAAGAGCACGCTGGCCAACCTCGTCGAGCGCTTCGTGACGCCGCTGGACGGGCGCTTGCTCCTGGACGGCATCGACGTACGCGAGCTGCGGCTCGCCGACGTGCGCCGCGCGGTCTGCGTCGTCGAGCAGACGCCGTTCATCTTCAGCGGTCCGTTGCTCGACAATCTTCGTTACGGTGCCTGGCACGCCGACCGCGAGCGCATCGACGCGGCGGTGGCGCTGGCGGGGCTGGCACCGCTGGTCAGCGCGCTGCCCGGAGGCACCGATGCGCTCCTCGAGGAAGCCGGACGAGATCTGTCAGGCGGGCAGAAGCAACGCATCGCCCTGGCGCGCGCCATCGTGCGCGACCCTGCCGTCCTGGTGCTGGATGAAGCCACCAGCGCACTCGACAGCGACAGCGAAGAACGGATCCTTGCGCAGCTCGAGGGGTGGCTGCAGCGACGCACGGTCCTGGTGATGGCGCACCGGCTGGCGACCATCAGCCGGTTCCGCCGGGTCGTGGTGCTGGAGGGGGGGCGCGTCGTAGGAGATGGGAGCGTCGACGACCTGCTACGCACCTGCTCCGCTTTCAGCCGACTGTTCGCCGGGCAACTGGCGCCGCTGGGAGCGAGTCAGCCGGGTGCGCAAGTCGCGTGAATCAACCGGCGCAAGCGAACCGCCTAGCAGCCCCCTCCGGCGCGGGCGAATTCGGGTCAGGATTCGCCCGTTTCGCATACCCCTTTTGGGTTGACGAAAGTAGGACCAAACCTGTATAAGGCACGCGTTGTTCTAGGCTTGAGCAAGCCGCAGAGAGGGGAGATCCAATGCGCGTTGTTGCTGCTCTGGTTGGAGGAATGGTCGCCACGTTTGCCTGCGCCGCCTTTGCGCAGTCACCGAACCTGCTCGTCTCAGGACAAAGCACGCTGGCCATCATCGACAACAACGGCGACGGCCCGGGTCCGGGTGACTGCATGTTCACCGGCGGCATCGCGGGCTCGGCCTTCTTCATCAACGGCTCGCAGACCAACACCCCCCTACTCCGCGTCTGCGACGACAGCATGTTCACCGGTATGGTGGCGAAGGGCTTCGACACCAGCAGCAACTTCGGCAGCATCAACTTCACGGGTTCGTCGATCGGTGGCGGCTTGCCGGTGATGCTCGAGCTGGTCGACGAAACCATGCACCCATCGGCGGACGCACCGCTGCACATCGACAGCCCGGACGATCTGGTCACGCTCTCGGGCGCGGCGTCGGGAACGGGTTCGTTGCTGTGCCTTGCCGACAATGCACCGGCTGCGCGCGTCGATATTCCGGGCGCGGGCACGATGTTGATGGCACTGTCGTTCTTCCCGAGCGACTCCAATCCGCAGTTCCTGTGCATTCCGGGTCTGCCGTTGCAGGACACGGGCGGCATGTTTGATGTCTATAGCGCCTACATCCCGCTGACCGGCAAGCACATCACCATCTCGACGGTTGGCGATCCGCCGTTCGTCGACATCGACCTCACCGAGCTGCCGCAGTGCGTGCGCTCGGCTGCACCTGCCGCATCGACCTGGGGCCTGATGGGCTTGTTGCTGCTGCTGCTGATCGCTGGCACCTGGCAGCTTGGGCGCCAGCAGGCATTCTCCGACTCTCTGGCTCGCTTGTAAGCGTTGCGATCAGACCGAGCCGTCCGTCGACGGCTCGGACGCGTTCGCCCGCCGCCCGCGTCGGGTCACGAACCAGAACACCATCGCCTGCCCGAGCGGTATGACCGCCAGGTCGAGGAGCACCACCGGCCGGATGTCGATCCACCTAAAGACAACCAGGTTGAACGCCACCCGGAGCAAGGCGTAGGCAAACAGCAGCACAGCCCACAGGCGTAGGAAGGTCGCCACCGCCGACGGATTGCGAGTCGTCACGGTCGTGGAACCCTATCGGGGCAAGCCGAGCACGCGCTGCGCAATGATGTTGCGCTGCACTTCCGACGTCCCGGCGTAGATCGTCGCGGAGCGCGACCACAACAGCTCGTACTCCCAGAAGCCGTTGTCGACGGCGTGCGGCGCACCTTTCGGGATCAACCCCCACGGACCGAGGATCTCGATGGCGGTATCCTTGAGGCGCTGCTCCAACTCGCTCCAGAAGATCTTCAGGACTGACCCTTCGGCGCCGGGTACGCCCGAGCGCTGCAGCATGGTCACATTGCGGTACGCGGTATAGCGCAGGATGGCGGTTTCGATGGCGAACTGCGCGATCTTCTGTCGGACGATCGGATCGTCCGCGGCGCGGGCGCCGTTGCGGCGGGTCCGTTGTGCCAGCTGCGCCAGACGGTGTTGCTCCGCTTGCAGGCGCACGTGCGGCGTCGTACCGGCGCGCTCGTGGCCAAGGGTGGTCATCACCACGTTCCAGCCGCCGTTGATCTCGCCGACGACGTTGGCGCGCGGCACGCGCAGGTCGTCGAAGAACACCTCGTTGAACCACGCCTCGCCGGTCATCTCGCGCAGCGGGCGAATGGTGATGCCGGGGCTCTTCATATCCACCAACAGAAACGTCAGCCCCTTGTGTTTCGGCCCCTCGGAGTTGGTGCGAGTGACCAGCATGCACCAGTCGGCATGCTGCGCGACGCTGGTCCAGATCTTCTGACCGCTGACGATGAACTCGTCGCCGCGTCGCTCCGCCTTGGTCTTCACCGAGGCCAGATCCGAGCCAGCGTTGGGCTCGGAGAAGCCTTGGCACCAGATCTCCTCGCCGTTGAGGATCTTCGGCAGAAAGCGCGTCTTCTGCGCCGTGGTGCCGCACGCGATGAGCGTCGGGCCGACCAGGCTCAGGCCGATCTTCAGCGCCAGGATGTCGGGAGCGCTGACGCGAGCGTACTCTTCGTTGTAGATCAGTTGCTCGATGATCGACGCGCCGCGGCCACCGTACTCCTTCGGCCACGTCAGCCCTGCCCATCCGCCGGCACACAGCCGCCGCTGCCAGTCGCGCGCAAAGGCCACTTGCTCGGCCGGCGTCACCGGCTCACGATACGCCGGCGTGCCCCAGCCGGGGGGCAGATTCTCCGTCAGCCATGCGCGCACGGTGGTACGAATGTGTTCCTCTTCCGGCGTTGCACTCAGATCCATAGCATCAACCCATCCGTTACGCGGTTACACTGTCCCGACGAGCACGCGGTACTCCGTCGGGGTGACGAAGCCCATGCGCTCATAGATCGGCCTGCCCATCGGTGACGCCTGCAGGTTGGCGAAGGCCCCGCCGCGGCGAAAGCCCTCGCGGATCGCGGCCCAGGTGACGGCTTCGCCGAACCCACGCCCGCGATACTCGGGGACGGTGCCGACCCAGCCGATGCCGGCGACGCCGTGCGTCACGTAGACGGCGGCGGCGGCCACAGGCGCTCCCTCGACGTAGCCGACGAATCCCTGAATGTGCGGCGCGCACACGCTGGCGAGCGCGGCGAAGGCATCCTCCGCACATTTCCGTGGCGCCCCGTACGTCGCGTAGGCCTCGGCGCTGACGTGCAGGTAGTCGCGGCGTTGCGCCTCGCTGGTCGCCGCCCGAATCGTCAGCCCGGCGGCGTCGCACCGCGTCCCAGGATCACCGAGCAATGCCATGCCCGGCATGCGGAGGAAGTCGGAGAAGCCGCGCGCGCGCAGCGCCGCCTCCAACGCCGCATCGCCGTGGGCCCGAAGCCACACCGAGAATGGCCGCTGGCGCGGCCCGTAGAACGCTCGTATCGCCGCACACAGCGCCTCCGCATCTACTGCGTCGCGCACCGCGACCATGTTGTGAAACTCAGTGCCGCGCGGGTTGAAGGCCATCCAGAACGGCGCGGTTTCGAACAGCTCGCCGCCACGGCTCTGGCGCGTGACCTCGCGAAACATCTCCCACATGTTCAGATCCATGCGGCGCAGCAGCTCGGCACGATCGGCGGGGACGCCTACGGCACGGGTGATCAACGCCGTATCGAGATACTCCGTCACCTCGACCGCCTGCGCACCGGCGAAACGGAACACGAAGCAGTAGGTGTTGGCGTACGGTGCCCCCGAACGCAGCGTGGCGTGGCTGCATGCCTGCACGACGACGCGGTCGCCCTCGCTCATTAGCGACTCGATCTCGAATTGCAGCGGCGTCGCCATGGCGGCGATCAGCGGTCCGAGCAAGCGGCGCATCAACTCCTCGCGTCCGCGGAAGGTGCCGGACATCGCCGTTGAGCCGATCAACGTGTACGTCACGTCGTCCGCCATCAGCGCGACGAAGGCGCTCGGGTCGCCGCGCCCGACCGCCTCGAACGCCGCCCGTACACGTTGCCGGTTGTCGGTCGACGACATCAGGCCAGCTCTAGTCCCGGTCCCGGCGTGCCGCAAGCGCACACCGGCACCAGCGTGCGGGCGGCGATGCCGGTCGCGAAACGCAGCGGCGGATCGCCCTCGAGCCGCGTCAGCACGAGGGTGTCGTCGAGGACTTCAGCGCCCACGCCGTCATCGACATGAAAACGTTGCGCCGAACAGGACGACGCCACGAAGCACGCGACTTCGGGCACCGCCAACCAAGTGGATTGCCAGCCGGTAAACCCGACCGTATCGGGAACGACCGGCACCGCGACAGCAACGCCACCTCGACGAAGCCAAACGATCCCGCCCCACCAGGGGCGGGCCGCCGTCGGGGCCGCCGCGAAGAAACGCGGTGCCGAGGCGGGTTCCAGCACCAGGACATCGGGCTGGACGCGGTCGACGAGCTCCCATGCCTGCTGCGCCGCCGCCTCCGACTCGATCGCGCCGAGCGGAATGTCGAGGGCGCCGAGATCCTCGATGACGTCGCCGAGCAGCAGCGATCCCGGTGTGATCAACGCGCCGGCGAGGGTGTTGGCGACCCGCATGCCGGTGCGGATGCCGAGCCGGCCGAGCAGTCGCGCGCCGGCGGCGCGTTCGCGCGTCAGGTCGGCGGCCGACCACGTGAGCACGAGCAGGCTCTCGCCGCTGCCGGTGGTGCCGGCGCGCACCGGTGCGGTGGTCGCGCGCCGCCACGCGCCCGGCGCCTGCGCCCGCTGCGCGCGAACGAGGTCTTCACGGCGAATCACCACGTCGGCGTGTCCTCGCCAGTTTGTCGGGCTTGGAGGTCGCAGCAACGCCACGGGGAGCGGACCATAGAATCGACGCCGGGCGCAGGCTCTAGTCGCGTTGCAGGATGTGGATGACGCAGACGCTGCCGCCACCCATCATGTGGCAGAGGCCGATGCGTGCCCCCTCCACCTGCCGCTTGCCGGCTTCACCACGCAGCTGCAAGGTGGTTTCCCAGATCTGTGCGAGCCCGGTCGGTCCGCCCGGATGGCCGCGGGCAATGAGACCGCCGTCGGTCGACACCGCGACGCGGCCGCCGCGTTCGAACTCGCCGCGTTCGATGCACGCCTCGGCCTCACCGGCTTTGCAGAGTCCGAGCAGCTCGTAGTACTCGAGCTCCTCGATGGCGAAGGCGTCGTGCACCTGGACGAGATCGAGGTCCTTCGGACCCAGTCCGGACTCTTCGTACACGGCGCGTGACGAATCGACGGTCATCGGCGCCGGACCGACGACGGGGCCCATGAACAAGTGACCGCGGGCGTAGCGTTCGCTTTGCAGGGTCGAAGCCACGACCTTTACGACGGGTCGATCCGGGCGCAGCTTCTTGGCCAAGTCGGCGCGGCCGACGATCGCGCAGGCGGCGCCGTCGCCGATCGGGCACGACATCATCGTGGTGAGCGGCCATGCCACCATGCGGGCGCCGAGGACCTTCTCCGCGGTCACCGGCTTGTCCGCCTGACGTTGGCTCATCGGGTTGAGCGCGCCGTTGTTGAAGTTCTTCGCCGCGATGCGCGCCAAGTGCTCCGCCTTCATGCCGCGTTCGTGCATGCGGCGTGTCGCCCACAGGGCGAAGAAGGCCGCCGGCAGGATCGCATCCTCCATGTTTTCCGGCGCCGTGCCCTGGGTGCTCTGCTGGATCATGGCGGTCATCTTGTCGAAACCGAGCACCATCACCACGTCGTAGTGACCGGCGGCCACGGCCAGACACGCCTCGCGGAAAGCGGCCGAGCCGGTGGCGGAGGCGTTTTCCACGTGCTGCACGGGAATGCCGGTGAGCCCGAACTCCTTCATGACGCGCACGCCCGCCATCACCGGCGCAAAGATGTGGCCGACGTACGCCGCCTGCACGTCACGGAACGACAGCCCGGCGTCACGCAACGCCGCCATGCCGGCTTCGCGGGCCATTGTGGCATTCGACACGTCCGCCCACATACCGAAGCGGTACATGCCGACGCCGAGCACTGCGACGTCCTTCATCGTCCTTCCTCCACCGGCCGGAAGCGCACGATGACGAGATCGCGGCCGCCATCTTCGCGGAGCGTATCGAGCTCCGCCTGCAAGGTTTGTCCGATTCGAAAGTCGCCCTGCTTGCCCGCCAGCGGCAGCTGCACGCGCGGCCCTTCGGGCAGATCGACTTGGCCGACGCCGTAGCCGTCCATGTGCTCGACGTTCATCGAGCCGAACAACGGGAAGTGCACGAACGTGTAGCTGTAGAGCGTGCCGCGTGGGCCCATCTCGACGTCGGTGACGTTCTCGGAGAGGCATTCGGCGCGCGCGCAGATGGCACGACGCGGGAAGTAGTGCTCGCCGCAGCGATCGCAGCGCGTACCCAGGAGCTTGGGCGGTTCCGCCGGATCGTCCGGCACCGTGAAGTAGCCGGCCTTGATCGGCACTCGTGGTCTCGTTGGTTGGGTCATCAATACCTCGCAGTGGTGTGCCAGGGAGTCCCGGTCGTCTAACGCAATGAACAGTTGTTAGTCAAGGTGAGGGGGACGCGTGCCTGCGCGGCGCAGGCGTCGACGCCGCCGTGCGGCGGCATCACCGCGCGGTGTCCGCCGCGCTGGATTGGAGGTCTGACGACGTGGCGCCGATCGAGCTGCGGTGCAGCCGACCGGCGCCAGCGGGTCACTTGGCGAGCACGTCGATCGTCAGCGTCGTGGTGTTGTTCGTGGCGTCCAGGGGCGCCGTCTCGGGATCCGTCGGGCCCGTCGCCTGCAACGTCACGGTACAGCGCTGCGGCGAGACGCTGGTCGCCGCGGGGAAGTCGGTGCGATTGATCGTCAGCGGCAGCGCGCCAGCTTTCGTGGTGCCGCCCTTCACCGCGATCGGGTTGTCGACGGCCGGGGTCGACGCGATGAAGTCGACGCTCCCCACCGCAAGGGCCGGGCAGGTGCCGCCGGTGCGCGTGACCCCGATGGAGTGCAGCGCCGCGTCTTCCGCCGTCGGCCGGTAGTCGGCGTTGACCACCTTCGGATGCGCCTTCTTGACGGTGGACGGTTTGTTCTTGGGGATATTGATCGTCATCGGGGCGATGCTGGTGAGAACGGACTCGTGGACGGTGGCGGTGGTGGTCTCGGGATCGTTCTTGTCGATCAGATTGATGTCCATCGTCACGACGTTGTTCGAGGGCGTGGTCTCGACCGTCCCCAGCGCTGGGAACGTGCTGGCAGTGAAGGTCACGGTGCAGCGTGTGGGAGCCTTGTAGTTGAACGTGTTGGTGACTCCGATGCCACCGTTGACACTGAGGGTGGCCTTTGCGGTCTTGGTCTTGCCCCCCTTCACCAGCAACCGGTTCAACCCGCCGCCGAAGTCGGGTTGCGAAATGGAGGCGTTGAGCCCCGGACAGTCGGTGCTCGCATCGAGTTGGATCGTATGGCCCGGGGTCTCCCCAACATCACCGTTCTTCACCGTAACGGGGATCTTCTTCTGGACGAAGAACTTGTTCTTCGGGACGGTCACGGTGAGCGGCGCCTTGAGCAGCACGATGGAGTCATGGCGCACCAGACAGTCGGCGGGGCAGCTATCGCCGCCCATCGTGTTGCCGTCGTCGCAGCCTTCGCCGGGTTCGAGGACGCCGTTGCCGCAGGTGAACTGCGGGCCGATGAACTGTCCCTTGCCTTCCGCTTGGATGTCGACGGGAACCGTGGCGACCACGTTGTTGGTCGCGGTATCGACCACAGAGACCGTGCCGTGCGAGTCGGGGCCGTTGAACATGTTGACCGCGTACACCCGCGCGCCGTCGCGCGTCAGCGAGAGTCCAAACCCGCCGTCGCCGATCGTCACCACGGTGGTTTCCATATTCGTCGCGGTGTCGATGACCTCGAGCCCGGCGAAGCATATCGCGTACAGCGTCGTCCCGGTGGGGTTGAGCGCCAGGCCGTAGGCGCCGCAGCTGAGCGGGATCGTGCCGCTGATGCTGTTGGTGAGCGGATCGATCAGATTGACTGCCGAGCCGGTCGCAGCATACACCGGGCTGCCGCTCGGATGCACCGCCAGGCCAGCCGCCGGTCCGGAAATCGTCGCCACCTCCATGTTGGTCGCGGTGTCGATCACCGAGATCGGCGCCCCACTGTAGTGCGACACGTAGACCCGCGAGCCCGACGGGTTGATGGCGATGTTGTTGGTGTAGTCACCCGACGTGTCGGTGATCGTGGCCACGAAGGTGTTGCTGCTGGTATTCAACACCTGGACGTTCTGGAAGCCCGCCGCCACATAGAGCTTGCTGCCGTCGGGGCTGAGCACAGCTTCTTCGGGGAAGCCGGATGGTGGGAACGGGCCGAGAGGGACGACATCGGCGATGCTGTTGGTGAAGGCGTCGATGACGGCAACACTATCGCCGACTTGCGTGGTCACGTAGACCTTGGTCCCAGCGGCATTCACGGTCGCACTGCGTGGATGACCCAGCAAGCCGAAGGGGACGGTGGCGATCACTGTATTGCTGGCCGTATCGATCACCGAGACGGAGTACCCCCCAACGCCGGTGTTGCCATTGTTCGCGACGTATGCGAACGGCGATGCGGTGGCACTGCTCGCCAGCGCCACCCCGATGCCGAGGACCCACGACCCCGAGCTCAGACTGCGAATGCGCATGCCCGCCCCCTCGCGAATATCGTTGTTGGTGCGATTGCCTCAGCCCTAACACCGTGGGCTCAGGTCAGTCAACAACAAACTGTGGGGTCCGGACGCGTTCTCACTCTTTGTCGACTTCCCAAAACACGCCGACTGCGCCCAAGAAGCGGCCCTCCGCTCCCTGCAGCGGAAAAGCGATCCCCTCGATCAGGCGATTGACGCCGTCGAGCCCGCGAATCCACGAGCGACGATACGCTGGTCGGCGCCGCTCGGTGGCGATGAACAGGGGCTGCTGCTCGCGCGGCAACGGCGAGCCGTCATGATTCGTGGGCTTGAACATCGCCGACCACTCACCGCGCCGGATCACGCCGGTCTCCTCGAAGCGGCAACCCAAGATGGGTTCGGCGGACTCGTTGAAGAACAGCAGATCGCCCTGCGGGTCGACAACGAGAATCGGCATGCTCAGATAACTGGCGAGTTGCCGCGTGAGGATGAGCTCGATTTCATTCTCCGGCATCGACCCCTCCGACTGCACGTCGTACCTCCCAAGTGGTGGCAATTCAGGTCGACTGGTAGGACATGTCGCGCGGCACGTCAAGTGCCCCCGGGCGAGTGGCGCTTGCGTATCCTGCCCAGGGTGTGCGAGCGTCCGGCGTCAAGCGCGGGAGGAGGAAAACCATGTCCGTGGCGACACTGCGCGACCGGCGTGACGCCGTGGTGCGCGAGCATATGGAATCGGAGAATCGACACGAGTTCGACGTCACCATGCGCACCTTCGCTCACCCGAGGTACGAGCTGATCGCAACCGGCGAGGTCTACGACGGCGAGGAGGAGGTGTCGCGCTACTATGCCGCGACGCGTGCCGCCTTCCCCGATCAGCGCAACGAGGTACGCGCCCTCCATCATGCCGACGACGCCGTCATTGTCGAGTTCGATCTTCTGGGCACGCACCGCGGTCCGCTGCGCGGCGTGCCGCCGACTGGCCGCGCCTTCCGCTGTCCGATGGTGGCGCTGTTCTTCTTCCAAGGCGACCGCATCGTTTGTGAGCGCGTGTACTTCGACGCGGCCACGATCTTGCGGCAACTCGGCCTCGTCCCCGACCTGCCCGCGGTTTCGTAGCCCGGCGCACCGTCTCCTCTCATTCCATCCGACCACCGAGAACGAGCGATTCAGCACGCCCCGCAGCCGGTTGAACAATTGCAGCTTTCCAGATGCCGTGTATCCGTGCTTTATAGTTGTCGTACCCTGAAGCAGAGGAGGCGGTAGAGTGATCGTCGCACAGATGACGGATCTGCACGTGGTCGAGCGCGGACACACGTTACACGGCATGCTCGATACCAACAGCATGGCCGCCGCCGCGGTCGCGCACCTGAATGCGCTCACGACGCGGCCCGACGTGGCGCTGGTCACGGGCGATCTCACCGAGCACGGCAGCGCCGGCGAGTACGCGATGCTGCGCGAGCTGCTCGACGGCCTCGCCATGCCCTACTATCTCATCCCCGGCAACCACGACCACCGCGCGCCGCTCCTGCAGGTGTTCGCCGGGTACGCAGCCTCCTCGGCGGCGGGTTTCGTGCAGTACGTGGTCGACGACTATCCCGCCCGCCTGGTCGGCCTCGACACGCTGATCGAGGATCGCGAAGACGGGGGCCTCTGCGGCAATCGCCTGGCATGGCTCGACGAGATACTGCGCCAGGGTAGCGACCGACCAACGTTGATTTTCATGCACCATCCGCCGTTCGAAACCGGGGTATGGTGGATGGACACCGCCGGTTTGTCGGGCGCCGCGTCGCTGCGCCAGATCGTTGCACGCCACCCGCAGGTCCAGCGCATCGTCTGCGGTCACGTGCATCGCCCCATCCAGACCAACTGGGGCAGCACCCTGGTCACGGTGGCACCGAGCACGTCGTATCAGGTGCACCTCGATCTGGTTCCCGAAAGCCGCGCCCAGATCATCCTCGAACCGCCGGCCTGCCAGCTCCACGTCTTCGACGGCCACGGCTTCATCACCCACACCAGCTACGTCAACGGTATGCAGAAGCCGGTCGACATCGCCGCCACGATGGGCGACTGGGAAGCCGTCAAGGCCGGGATGCGGGCGCGCAAGGCGGCACTGTCCTGACCCTGCAGATCCCCACGAAAGCGCGCCGCGATTCGCCGCTCAGGTGTGCCGCGGTGCGCTCGCCGCGCCACGGATCTCGATCGGCAGGCGCTCCCAGCCGCGACTCACGGCGGCGCGGACACGATGTCCGCCTGCGACGACGAGTCGGGTCCCATCGATCTGCGCGGCGCGCAGGCTGCTGAGGAGATCGTCGGCTGGGCGGGCGCGGCGCACCTCGATGAGGCGGCGGAGTAGACATACAGCTCGCCGGCGGCGCCGACAACGCCTCTCGCAGTGACCGCGCTTATGCGTCCGGCGGGCAACTCGGGGCAAGCGCAAGCATGCGCATCGGTTGCCATGGCGGCCGCCGGGTGCGATAGGCTGCTGGCGTCGATGGACCGCCCTGCGATCGAACGATTTTACGGCGAGGAATTCGGACGCATCCTGGCGACGGTGATCCGCCTCGTCGGCGACCTCCATCTCGCCGAGGAGGCGGTGCAGGACGCATTTGCGATCGCCCTGCAGCAATGGCCGCACGCCCAGCCGCCGGCAAACCCGCGGGCGTGGATCATCTCGACGGCGCGCCACAAGGCCATCGACGCGCTGCGGCGGGCCGGACGTTTCGAGGAGATTCGCGGCGAGCTGCAGCGCGGCACCGATCCCCACCTCGAAGCCGAGGTGGGCCTGTCCGACACGGCCATCCCGGACGAGCGGCTGCGGCTGATCTTCACCTGCTGCCACCCGGCGCTCGCGCCGGACGCGCAGGTGGCGCTGTCGTTGCGCACGCTCTGCGGGCTCTCGACCGAAGAGATCGCGCGCGCCTTTCTGGTCCCGCCCGCAACAATGGCGCAGCGGCTGGTGCGCGCCAAGCGCAAGATTCGCGACGCCCGCATCCCCTACGAGGTGCCGCCGCCGGCACTCCTCCCCGAGCGTCTGGACGCCGCCATGGCGGTCATCTACCTCGTCTTCAACGAGGGGTACTCGGCCAGCGCCGGCAACGCGTTGGTGCGCGGCGATCTGTGTCGCGAAGCGATCCGGCTCGGCCGGCTCCTGTGTCAGCTCCTGCCCGTCGAACCCGAGCCGCGCGGGCTGCTGGCGTTGATGCTGCTGCACGACGCGCGGCGCGCCGCGCGCACGACGGCGGCGGGCGAGTTGGTGCTGCTCGAAGAACAAGACCGCGCGCAATGGGATGGTGCACAGATCGCCGAGGGACTGCAGCTCGCCGCCGACGCGGTGCGCGCACCGACGCCCGGGGCATACGCCGTGCAGGCTGCCATCGCTGCGGAGCACGCCCGCGCCGCGCGCGCCGCCGACACGCGTTGGGACCACATCGTGTCGCTGTACGATGCGTTACTCCGCCACCAACCCACACCGGTCGTCGCCCTCAACCGCGCGGTGGCGCTGGCGATGGCCGAGGGGCCGGCGGCCGGCCTCGCCGCCGTGCACGCCCTCAAGGCCGGCGGGGATCTCGACTCGTACTACCTGCTGTGGTCCGCCGAAGCCGACCTGTTGCGGCGACTCGGCCGCTCCGCCGAAGCGGCGCAGTGCTACTGCCGCGCCATCGCCTTGGTGACGACGGATCCCGAACGCCGCTTCCTGACGCGACGGCTCGCGGAGCTCGGGGCGTGAACGACCGCTCGGGCGGCGGTTGACAGGGGACCGCCGCGACATCTACGACGGCGCGCATGCCAGGAGATGACCGTTGAAGATCGGGATGAACCTACCCGTCATGGTGCCGGGATTGGATCGCAACACGATCCTGGAGTGGGCGCGGCGCATCGATGCCGGTCCCTATTCGAGCCTGGCGGCGGGCGAGCGCATCACCTTTCCGAACCCGGAGATCATGGTGACCATGGCGGCGGCGGCGGCGGTGACGGAGCGCGTGCGCCTCGCCCTCACCGTGATCGTCCTCCCGCTACACAGCCCGGTGTTGATCGCCAAGCAAGTCGCCACCCTCGATGTCCTCTCCGCCGGACGCGTCACCCTCGGTCTCGGCGTCGGTGCCCGAGTCGAAGACTACCGCGCCGTCGACGCCAGCTTCGACAGTCATCGATTGCAGCGTATGGAAGCGCAGATCGCCCGCCTGCGCCGCGTCTGGGCGGGAGAGAACGTCGTCGAGGGCGCGCTTCGACCGGTCGAACCACTGCCGGTGCAGCCGGGTGGACCCGAGCTGCTGGCCGGCGCGCTGGCGCCGCACTCGATCCGCCGTGCCGCCCGCTGGGCGGACGGCCTGTGCGGCTTCAGCTTCGGACCGGCGGGGACAGAGGTCGAGCTGGCGTACGACACGGCGCGGCAGGCCTGGCGAGATGCCGGCCGGCGCACCGCACCCCGGTTGGTGATGAGCTTCTGGTTCGCGCTCGGCGGTCAGGCGCGCGCACAGCTCGATACCTACCTCGCCCGCTACCTTGGCTTCCTCGGTGAGGACGTCGCCATGGCGCTGGCACCGACGGTGCGGACCACGTCGGCGGCGCGCCTGCGCGAGGCGGCACGGATGCTCGCCGATCTCGGAACCGACGAGCTGATCCTGGTGCCGACGACGAGCGATCCGGACGAAGTCGACCGCGTCGCCGACATCCTGGGAAGCTACTGACGGTCGGCCCTCAGTCTGCGCCCAGGAGATTGACGCTCTTGGTCGCCATCGAGCCGCCATCGACGACGTAGCAGGCGCCAGTGATGAACGAGGCGTCGTCGGACGCCAGAAAGGCGACGACGCCAGCGATCTCCTGTGGCTTGCCGAGGCGGCCGATGGGATGCGCCTTGATCATGCGCGCTTCAACGCCGTCGACGGCAGCGATGAACGCCTGCGTCGGCGGCGTGAGGACAGCGCCGGGCGAGATGCAGTTGGCGCGGATGTTGTGGCGCGCATACTCGATGGCGACCGAGCGGGTCAGGCTGATCACCCCGGCCTTCGCGGCGCCGTATGCCGCCAGCCCATGCTCCGCCATCAATCCGGCATCGGAGGACATGTTGACGATGACGCCGCCGCCCTGGGCGATCATGACGGGCAGTGCGAACTTGGTCGCCAGGAAGACGGCCGTGAGGTTGACGCCCAGCACCCGGGTCCATTCGTCGACCGCCATGTCCGCCACCAAACCAATGGTCCCGCTGGTGGCGTTGTTGTGCAGGACGTCGAGACGACCGAAGGTGGCGACCGTCGATCGAATCATCGTCTCGGCGTCGATCGGATCGGCCACGTCGGCGCGCACCGCTGTGGCGCTGCCGCCGCGACGCCGAAGGTCCTCGACGACGCGGCGCGCGGCGTCCTCGTCGATATCGACCACGGCAACCTGCGCACCCTCCGCGGCGAAGCGCTCGGCGGTGGCTGCGCCGATCCCCGATCCCGCACCCGTGATGAGCACGACTTTCCCGGCAAACCGTCCGGCCATGCAGTCGGCCTCCTTTCGGTGCGCCGGATAGCGCACGACGGCGGGGGCTGACAAGTAGCGACGCGCCCGTTCAGGCGTGCAAAGCGGGGCCTGCGACAGGTGGCGGCGCGGACCGATTCACTCCACTACCACCTTTCCGAGCTTGACCACCGACGGCAACATCTGGCCGCTTGCTTTGAAGACGACATCCACCACGTGCCCGGTGAGCGGCGTTCCAGATGCCACCGCGACGCGCAGCACGCCCGCCGGCGAGACGTTCGAGACGACGAGCGGCGTCCCCGGCGCCACCGCCTTGGCCTGCGGCGCCGACAGTCGGTGCGTGTCGTAGTTCAACTCCGCGGTGAATGATTGCGTCGTGCCGGCATCTACGTTCAGCGGCACCGTGAGCAGGCCGGCGTGGAGCGTGAAGTGGCCCAGATGCACGGCCGCCAGCGCCGCGGGGTGCAGGGGGTGCGCCAGCGGCGTGAGCGCTGGCGGCTGCCAATTGCCGGTGCAATCGCCGAACAACACCGCCGTGATGTCTTGATTGGCGAGATCCGTCTGCAGCGGCGCGAAGCTCAGCGTCGCGGGGGCAAAGCCCCAGGCGGAGCCCGAGGTTTGCGAAACTGGGAGCTTTGGAATCTGCCCAATGACGTACCGCAGGATGGTCACCGCATCCAGCGCCGACACTTGCCCGTTGCCCGTGACGTCGCATGCCATCCGCTGGTTCGGCGTGAGCGTGCGTTGCCCGACGGCTGCCTCCAATACGAACACGGCGTCCATCGCGGTGATCGCGGTGCCCTGGCCACCGGCCTTCGTCGGGCTCAGCTGCCATTCGCCCTCGGCCAGAGCGCTGAACCCGTAGCGACCTTGCGCATCGCTCTGCACCGCCGGCGGGTTCGCCGTCGCGCTGGCACCGGTGGCTTGGATGCTCACCCCGCTCACCGGAGCGTCGCCGTTCCAGTAGCGCACCGCGCCCGACACCCCGAAGGCGCGCGTGGCGGTCGGAGTCACCGGCGGCGTGGGGCTCGGCGTCCGGGTCGCCGTGTCCACCGGCGTCGCGGTCGCGGTGGCCGTCGGCGGCGGCGGTGTGAAGGAAGGCGTGCTCGTCCGGGTCACCGTCGGGGTGCGCGTCGCCGTCGCCGCGGGCGTCTGCGTTGACGTCTTCGTCGACAGCGCGGTGGCTGTGTCCGTAGGCGTCAGCGTAGGCGTCCGTGTAGCGGTCAGCGTCGGCGCATCCGTGGGCTTCATCGTGGCGGTGGGTGAGCCCGTGGCGCTGGCCACGGGCGTGATGGTCGGCGGGCTGGTGCCAAGATCGATACGGCGGATCTGTCCGTCGGCCGTATCATTGATCAGCAAGATGGTGTTGCTGATGACGAGCACGCGACTCGGGCTGTTCAGCTTCGCCTTCAACGCATCGCCGTCGGTCGCGCCCTGGAAGCCATTGCCAGCGATGCGGGTGATGGTGCCGCTCGCGAGGTTCACGGCGCGGATACGATGGTTCAGCTGGTCCGCGATGTAGAGGTTGCCGTTCGCGTCCAACGCCACGCCTTGTGGCGAGTTGAGGCTGGCGGACAAGGCGTTGCCATCGTCCCCCGCGAAGGCACAGCTCGGCGCCGACGGATTGTTTGGATTGGCGCGGCCGGCAACCGTGCTGATCTTGCCGTCCGATGCGATCTTGCGGATACGGCAGTTGCCCGCATCGGCCACGTAGACCGTCCCGTCCGGCGCCACTGCCAGCCCGTTCGGACCACTGAGCAGTGCCGCAGTCGCCGGGCCGCCATCGCCGCCGAAGCCGCCGAGGAACGCGGAGCCCGCAAATGGACCGATGTTGCCGGTGCCCTTGTCCACGCGCCGGATGCGGTTGTTTCCGGTGTCGGCGATCAGCAGCGCCCCGTCGGGCATCACCGCAACCGCGGACGGAAAGTTCAACGTCGCAGCGGTAGCCGGACCATTGTCGCCACTGAATCCGCTACCGCCGTTGCCGGCGACGGGCTCCACCGTACCGGTGGCGAACTTCACAAATCGTACAAACCCTTGCTCGACGAAGTAGAGTCCACCGTTGCCGACGGCCAGATCCCCGGGTCCCTGACATTGGGCGTCGAGTGCTTTACCACCGTCGCCGCCATGACCGAACCCGGCCTTGCAGGCAAATCGATGCATCACGCCGTCGGTGCCCCACACCCGGATCGTGCCCCGGTTGGTGTCGGCGATGTAGACGTTGCCATCGTCATCACGCGCCATGCCGGTCGGGTTGATGTGCGCCACGGCGACGGGGAAGTCGTCACCTGAGGCGCTGCCCACTGGTGTATCGATGGTACCCGCTAGGGCTGGAGCAGCACACAGCAACAGCACAATCGTTTCTCGTAGCATTGTCTACCTCCTTACTTGCAGCTCGCCACTGGTTGTGAGTGCACAGGTACTAGTCCGCCTTGCGGCGGTAAGTCCGTAGAGATCGTGCAGGTGATAGCGCTGAACACTTTGATGCCCCGGGCGTACGCATTCCAATATCTGGGCCCGCGTCCTGCAGCCCAGCAGCGTTCAGTCTCGAGGACGCGCCTCGAAGGGCGGTGTCCAGCCCACAGGAACGGAGCGCGCACTGCGCGTCCACTCCGCTGCACAACCCGCTGCGCACTCGGGTCTCGAAGCGGGAGCGGACGGACTGTCCGTTGCGGAGGGCTGGCCGGCCATGGTACGCGAGCCGTGGCTAAGCGTGCCGCGGATCGGGTCGATCGAGATTCAGTCGATTCCGCGAACGGACACGTGTAACGGGCTGTGGATGAGTCTTCCGATGCGTGTGATGGGCTTGGTGTCACCGGGTGAGGCGGTGGGCGCGGTGCGAGCGCGGACGGTGCAGCGGGCGATCGGTGCGGTGGTCGTGCTTGTGCTTGCCGCGGCCGCGCAGGCCGGGCTCGAGCAGGCGCGCCTGACGCGCCGACCATCACCAGCGGTGGCGGCGGTGGCCTTTCTGGTCGCGGCGGTGCTCGCTGTGATCGTCACGTGGCGGCCGCACGCGCCGTACCCCGGCGTGCGGCCGTTGCGTATCGTCGTACCGGGGCCGCGCTGGTGGCTGGCGTGTGTCCCGGGCGTCGTCTTTCTACTCATCGCCGCGGTCGTTGCCACACCCCTTGTTCCGCATCGCATCGTCTTCTGGACGTGGGCCATCGGCGTCGGCTGGTTGATCGCGATCGGCGTCGTGCATGCGGTTGTGACACGAGGATCCCGCCTGCCGGATCCGCACCGCGATTGGTCGCGCCGCCGCTTGGCATTGTGTGGCCTCGTTCTGATGGCGGTTGCGGTCGGCATGCGCACCGCGCTGGGGATCGACCGCTTGCCGGCCTTCGTGGAGAGTGACGAAGCCTTCACCATCTGGTCGGCGCACAAGATCTTCGCAGACGATCCGTACAATTGGTTCAACCTCTTCTGGGTCGGCGTGCCGCTGGTCTCCCTGGTGTGCACGCGCGCCGCGGAGTTGCTCTTCGGCTACAGCTTGTGGGGAGCGCGGATGGGCGGTGTCGTCCTCGGCACGATCTCCGTGCTCGCCACCTTCGGCTTCGGGCGCCGCGCGGTGGGGAACCTGCCCGCATTCGTCGGCGCGTTGCTGCTGGCGGTGGCGCACACCCACGTCCACTGGTCGCGCAATGCTCATCCATACATCCAAACGCCGGCGGCAGCGGCCGTCGCGCTGTGGCTGCTCGTACGCGTCTGGAACGGTGGCAGCCTCTTGGCGTGGCTCGGCGTCGCGATCGCGCTCGGCATCGGGACACTGACCTACCAAGCGTCCCAGCTCCTCCCGTTCCTCGTGCTGACCACCGCGCTGGGATGGATGTGGATCGCCGACGTGCCCTGGAAGCGTGCGCTGGTGGCGACGCTGGCGATCGAGGTCATCGCCGTGCTGGTCATGTCGCCGGTGCTGCGTGCCATGTTGCGGTCGCCGGAGTTGGTCGCGAGCCGCACCGGGATGCTCTTCCTGCTCAGCAGAGACAACCTGGCGAAGCTGGGCAACGATCCAATACCGGGGGTGTTGGCGCACGCGCGGGACACGCTGACCATGTTCAATGTCGGGACCGACTCGCTTTCGAACTATGCGGCACAGCGCTCCTTGGTCGACGCGGTCACCGCGGCGATGATTCCGGTGAGCGCCGCCATGCTGTTGGTGCGCTGGCGCAGCGTCGGTGGCTGGGTGTGCGCCGCGTGGTGGGCGGCCTATCTCACCTTCGCCGTGTTTCTCGCCGCGCAGCTGCCGAGCTACCATCGCGTCCCGACGGTCTTATTGTTCTCGTCCCTCGCAGTGGCCTGGGCGCTGGTCGAGCTGCTCGAGGTCATGCGCCGCGGCTTCGGCTTGCCACGCAGCGGCGTTGCGGTCGGATGCCTGGCCTTCGTCGCGGCGGCAGGCGGCGCCAACGTGCACTACTATTTCCACGAGTTCCGCCTGGCGCGGCCGCTGCAGCACACCTTGGGCTTCACGCAGATTATGTGCACGTATGCCGCGACGCACACGATCATCGACGCCACCACCCTCGACGGAACGCAGTATGTCCCGTTGGAGAATCCGCCGGGCTTCATCATGTGCCCGGAGCGGGCACAGATTCCCCGCAGAAGTGCCGTCGACCTCTGGAACGTCGAGCAACTGACGCAAGCCGAACGGGTCGTCTTGATCGTTCCCGAGGCCGTCGCTGCCGCGCACCCCGGCGAGCCGCGCGGCTATCGCGTGACTCGCCGGTACGTGGACAACCGTATCGGCTACCCCGTGCGGGTCCCGTTGGCCGTGTACGAGATGGAGCGCGTGCCGCCGCAAACCGGCGTGCCGTGAGCCGGCGGTTGACAAGCTAGGCGGGAGGTGGCCTTGAAGCGGACAGGACAGAACCGGTCGACTGCACGGAGTGAGGGCTCGCATGGATGATCTGCGGCAGCACGTCGAGGACTTGGCGCAACGCGTACAGGCGTTGGAGGACGAGTTGGCGATCCATCGCCTGATCGTCCGCTACGGGTTCGCCGTCGACATCGGTGATGCCAGCGGCGCGGCGGAGGTGTACACGGATGACACCGTCTATGACGTCGACGTCGGCGTCATGCGCGGCCGCCGCGCCGTCGCCGACATGGTTCGCAGCGCGCGGCACCAGGCCATGGTCGGGCGTTGCGCGCATCAGATCGGGCCGGCGGTCGTGGAGCTGCACGGTGACCGCGCCGCGGCGACCGGGTATTCACGCGTCTACTTGCGGACCGACGGGGCGATTCAGGTATACCGGGTCAGCTACAACCGTTGGGAGCTGGAACGGCGCGACGGTGAGTGGCTGATTGCCCGGCGCACCACGCGCCTGCTCGGGCACGAGGAAGCCAAGCAGGTCTTCGCCGACGCGTCATAGCGAGCGGCGCGCCGCCAGGCTCAGCCCGGCAGCTCGAACGTCGCGCCTTCCATGCCGGCGCTGACGCGAAAGCGTGGGCGCACGGCCTCCGTTGCCTCGGCGACGAGCCGATCGATGTCGTCGTCGGAATGTGCCGGGTCGTGATGGAAGGAGACGAAGTGCTTGATGCCGGCAAGGGTCCCGAACTGCAGCGCGTGCTCCAGCGAGCTGTGACCCCAACCGATATGGTTCGGGTACTCCGCACCGCTGTATTGCGCATCATGGATCAGCAAGTCGGCCTGCGCGGCCGCCGTGTAGCCTGAAGTCCAGTCCGAGCTCACCGGGAACACGGCGGCACCCAATGCTGGCTCGTGGTCTGGCACGTACGCCAGCACGCCGCTGGGACCGACGATGCGGTATGCGACGGTGGGGCCGGGATGACACACCAGGACCGACGAGATGCGGAACTCCCCGATGGCGAAGTCGCCGCACGGGACTTCGTGCAGCGTGATGCGACACGGCAGGTCACGCAGGTGCACCGGAAACAGCGGCGGCGATAGGTAGCGCATGAGGCGCGTGCGCAGCTTCAGCGTCGTGCTCGCCGGACCCCAGATGTGGACCTCCGCGTCGGGGTTGTACAGGGTGGCAAAGAAGCCCAGACCTTGGATGTGATCCATGTGCAGGTGCGTCAGCAAGATATCGACACGGCGCAGCCCGTGCGGGAGCGACACTCCCAAACGCCGGATCCCGGTCCCGGCATCGAGGATGAGCGTCGTCCCATCGCGGCCGCGCACCTCGACACATGACGTGTTGCCGCCATAGCGCGCGGTCTCCGCACCGGGTGCAGCGAGGGAGCCCCGGGTGCCCCACAGGGTGACACGCATCAGCGGCCCACCTCCCAGGTGATCGCCACTGCCCCGAGGAAGCGATCGGCCTGACCGGTGAGCGGGAAGGCATGGGCCTCGATGTATCGTGGCACGTTGTCCAGGCCGCGAATCCAGAAACGACCATGGGCCGGCTGACGCTGCGCCAAGGCTACCGACAGCGGCAGCTTCTCCGGCGGGATCGGGGTGCCATCGTCGTCGCTCGGCCTCCACTCCATCCCCCACTCGGTGGCGGACATCTCGCCGGTTTCCTCGAAACGGCGTCCGAGGATCCTCTCGGCGGACTCGTTGTAGAACACCAACGCTCCGGTCGGGTCGACGATGAAGATGGGCATCGCCAGGTACGTGGCGAGCTGACGCAGCAGGATCACTTCGATCTCTTTGCCGGACATCTACAGCGGACCTCCGCGGGTCTTCCCGATCGGTTTGGGTGCGTCCATCACTCACATCACAACGATGCAGTCAACTTACCACAGTCGTCGAGAACACCCCAGAGGTTGGTTGACAGCTGCAGCGTGACGGTCAATAGCCTCTGCCCATGCGCCAGGCCGTCGGCATCGACTTCGGCACCACCAACAGCGCCGTAGCCGTTGCGACCGGTGACGGGACGGCACGGCTGGCGACGTTCGCCGACGGCGCGGCCCGCACCGCCACCTTCCGTTCGCTCTTGTACTTCAACCCCGACGCCGTCCGCCCCGGTCAGCGCCCCGAAGGGGTTGCCGGTCCGGCCGCCATCCACGGGTATCTGGAGGCGGGCGGTCGCGGCCGGCTGATTCAGTCGATGAAGTCCCACCTGGCCAGTCGCTTGTTCACCGACACCAACCTGTTCGGCTTCCTGTACACTCTGGAAGACCTCATCGCGATCATCTTGCGCGACTTGAAGACTGCGGCGGAGGCCCAGTTCGGCGCTTTGGGCGATCACGTCGTCGTCGGCCGGCCGGCGCACTACTCCGGGGCGGCGACCGACGACGATGACGCCTTCGCCTTGGGGCGCCTGCGCGCGGCGCTGCAGCAGGCCGGCTTTGCGGAGGTCACGTTCGAGTTCGAGCCGGTGGCGGCGGCGTATCAATACGAGCAGCAGCTCGATCACGACGAGTTGGTGTTGATCGCCGACTTCGGCGGCGGCACCAGCGACTTCTCGTTGATCCGCTTGAGCCCCGGCGCGCGGCACCGCGGCGATCGTGGCGGAGACATTCTCGGCGTCGACGGCGTTGCCATTGCCGGCGACGCCTTCGACAGCAGCATCGTCCGACACGCCGTGGCGCCCAGCCTCGGGCTCGGGTCGACCTACCGGACCGCGTTCGATCAAGTGCTGCCGATCCCGTTGTGGATCTACGAACGACTCGAGCGTTGGGAGCACCTGTCGTTCCTGAAAAACAAGCAAACCATGGAGACGCTGCGGCGTCTCCGCTTCGGCGCTCAGGAGCCGCAGCGGATCGACGCGCTCATCCACGTCATCAACGACGACCTCGGCTACCAGCTGTATCGAGCCGTCGAGCGCACGAAGTTCGCGTTGTCGGAGCACACCGAGAACACCTTCACCTTCGCCGACCCGCCCGTACGCATTCGTGAGCCGATCACCCGCAGCGCGTTCGAAGTGTGGATCCAACCGAAGGTGGAGGCATTTGCGCACTGCGTCGACCGCCTACTGACGCGCTGCGGGGTCACACCACGCGACGTCGACAGTGTCTTTCTGACCGGGGGCTCGTCGTTTGTTCCGGCTGTCCGCCGCTTGTTCGGTGCGACCTTCGGCGCCGAGCGGTTGCGCGGCGGCGAGGAGCTCACGACGGTTGCGCGCGGGCTGGCGCTGCGGGCGTTGGCGCAGTAGGCATGTTGTACATCGAAGGGGGAGAACCATGCGACTGACGGACAAGGTGGCGATCGTGACGGGTGGCGCCCGTGGCATTGGGGCGGGGATTGCCCGTTGTCTGGCCGCCGAAGGCGCACGACTGGCGTTGCTGGACATCGACGCGGCGGACGCGCAGGCGACCGCGACGACGCTTGGCCGGGATGCCATTGGCCTCGGCGCCGACGTCTCGGACGAGGCGCAGGTGCGCGAGGCGACGGCGCAAGTGGTGGCGCGCTTGGGCGGCGTCGATATTCTGATCAACAACGCCGGCGGCGGCGGCCAGCACAGCATGAGCGCCATCGGCAACCCGTTCACCCGCATCGACCAGTCCGGCTGGGATGATCAGCTGGCCACCAATCTGCGGACGACGTTCGCCGCCAGTAAGGCGGCCATTCCGCACCTCCAGCAGCGGGGCGGCGGCGCGATCGTAAACATTGCGTCGATCGCCGGGCTGATTCCCGCCGTGGCGATCCCCGCCTACGGCGCCGCCAAGGCCGGGGTGATCTCGCTCACCAAGAGCCTGGCACTCGAGCTGGCGGCGAGCAACATTCGCGTCAACGCCATCTGTCCCGGCTTCCTCTGGACGCGCGCCTGGGAGATGTTGGCGATGCTGATGAAGATGGGTGTGCCGCAGTACGCCGACATGGCGCCGCGCGACATCTTTCTTGATCAGGTCAAACGCGGCGTGCCCCTCGGTCGTGAGCAGACGCCGGACGATATCGGCAAGCTCGCAGTGTTCTTGTGCAGCGCCGACGGCGAAAACATCACCGGGCAGGCGATCTCGGTAGACGGCGGCATCACGTTGCGCGTCGGGCCCTCGTAGAACAGCGCCCCGCGGCATCAGGGGCGGCACTTCTCCGATTCGAACGCCGCGCCGGTCTGCGACCCGATCCACACCTCGCCGCCTTCGAAGTGTTCCTTCTTCCAGATCGGCACGACTTCCTTCAAGCGGTCGATGCAGAAGTGACAGGCTTCGAAGGCGGCGGCGCGATGGCCGGCGGACACTGCAATCACGACGCTCGCCTCACCGACGGGCACGATGCCGATGCGATGCACGATGGCGACCTGCTCGATTGGCCAGCGCGCGCGGGCCGCCTCGGCGATCTTGCGGATCTCGGCGAGCGCCATGGCCGGATAGGCCTCATACTCCAGCAACGTGACGCGGCGGCCGTCGTTGTGATCGCGCGTCGTGCCGACGAAAGTGACGGTGGCGCCGCTGCCGGCATGCCCGACGGCTGCCGTGACCGCGGCGACGTCAACTGGCTGCGCAACAATCTCGTACATCCAACCCTCCGCTCACCGGGGGAATCAACGCGACCTCGTCATTGTCGGCGAGCCGGTGCTCCGCATTGACGTACTCTTGGTTGACGGCGACCGAGAGGGCACGTCGCACGTCGGCGAGCGGTGGAAGGTCGCGGCAGAGCTGATCGAGCAGGTCTTCCACGGTCGCCGCCGCCGGGAGGACGCAGGTGATGTCGGTGCGACGCAATCGCTCCCGGACCGACGCAAAGAACAGTACCCGGATCTGCATGGCGGCTACGACCCCGCCTCGCCCTGCGGCGCGGTCAGCAATCGAGATGGGCGGTGCAGCAGCAGCAGCGCGGCGGCCGCCGCGCCGAACGGCAGAAACTCGCGAGCGCTGCGTACGACCAGGGCGAGGACGAGGCCGCAAAGGCCGACGGCTTCGCTCAATGCCCACGTGACCACACCGTGCGCCTTCGCCTGGGCGAAGCTGACCGCCCGCTCCTCCGCGGTCAGGAAATGCCGGCGCCACCACAGCGAGAGTCCACCCAGCCCCACGGCCACCGCGGAGAAGGCCTGCCGCATCCATTCGATCTCGCCGTCGTCCGCCGCTTGCACCGCACCTAGCGCCAGGAAGCACACCAGCGCATAGACGGCGACCGTGCCCAGTATCGCGCTCCAGATGACCCGGAGTTGCAGCTGCTGTGTATCGTGCGTAACGGATGAGACGGACATGCGGTCACACCCGCAGCAAACCGACAACATGCCCCAAAGTCGGCAGGATCAACTTGGTCATCGCCAACTCCACCGCCGCAGTCGACCCCGGCATCGAGAACACCACCCGGGCCCCGACAAGGCCCGCCGTGGCCCGGCTGAGCATGGCGGCGGCGCCGATCTGTTCGTAGCTGAGCGCACGGAACAACTCGCCGAATCCGCTGATCTCCTTTTCTAGCAGTTGGCGGACCGCCTCGTAGGTCGTATCCCGCCGTGCCACCCCGGTACCACCGTTGACGATGACCACTTCGGTCGGCGGCGGCAGGGAACGAATCGCGGCGGTGATCTGCTCCGGCTCGTCCTTAAGGATCTCGTAGTGGGCGACTTGGTGTCCATGCGCCCGCAGGAGGTCCTGAATCGAGCGGCCGCTGGTGTCGGTGTCCACGCTGCGCGTGTCGCTGACAGTAATGACCGCGCACGCCACGTGGCGGGCATCGTGCTCGTGATGACTGCGATGCGCATGCACCATGTTGGCTGCACCATATCAACGGGCCCGGAAATGGGGAAGCGCCGCGCGCAGCCGTGCCGGCAGGGGGGGACCGATCGCTCAGATGAACGAGACGGGACGAGCCGCGGCCTTTGCCGCGCTTCCGCGCCTCGACCGACGAGTTTTGTCATCAGGCGTCATTCGAATGGACGCTTCAGCCATCGCCGTGGCGGCGCGACCTTCCTTCGAGGCGTTCGATGCGTGCGCGCCGCGTGCGGATGGCCGGTTGGTACGTGACGTGCTCAGGCCAGAGAGCAAGACAAACAGATCCCGCAAGGGACAAAAAGACAGATCCCGCAAAGGGACAAAGGGAGGAAGAAATGAAGGTCATGCAGAGCAACAAGGGCTTCACCCTGATCGAGCTATTGGTCGTGGTGGCCATCATCGGCATCCTGGCAGCTATCGCCATTCCGCAGTTCGCGCTGTACCGTCAGAAGGGCTTCGATTCCCGCGCGGAATCTGATCTGCGCAATGCCGCGACCGCGGAGGAGTCCTTGTTCGCGACGACGAACGCCTACGCCAGCTGCACGTCGTCGTCGACCTGCCAGACCAACCTGCCGGGCTTCCGCGCCTCGACGGGCGTGAACATCGCGATGACCAGCGCCACGGGGTCGTTCACGGGAACGTCGTCCCACGCCAGCGGCAGCGGCAAGGTGTGGACCTACGACAGCACCGCCGGCGGCATCCAGTAAACCGCGACAACAAGCCGTTCTTGGGGTGGGGACGGGTCGTGACCCGTCCCCACCCTCGTTTCAGCCCCTCAATCACCCCCGCCAACGTCCCTGCCTTACAGGCTCTCGACAACGGAATATCGCGATTCGCGCTGCATGGGTCGGCCAGCATATCGCCGCGCGACCGATGCCCTCGGCACCTGCTGGCGTCTCTTTACCTCACGCCAGCCAATCGCTAAAAGCACCGCCAGGCAGCGACGAGAGATCCTGATCGCATCGCCTCCGCGGTGCACCACTTCCACAAGTATGCGCCAAACCACCTAGGTACCTCACGCATGCAACGTCGACTCGGCATCGTTCTCGCCGCCGCGCTGGTCGCCGGCGCCCTCGCGTGGTGGCGGTGGACGACCGACGCCCAGCATCGCAACGAGGTCATCAAGGGATCGGGAATCATTGAGGTCACCGAGGTCGACGTGGCCTTCGAAGTTCCCGGGACCATCACCGAGCGATTCGTCGACGAGGGCGTGTTGCTCGACAAGGGCGAGCCGATCGCGCGCCTCGATGACAAGGAGTATCGCCTGCAAGTGGAACGGGCGAGCGCCGCGCAAGCCGGCGCCGACGCGCGCTACCGCCTCCTCCTCAAGGGATCGCGCGGCCAGGAGATCGACCAGGCCCTCGCCGCCGTGGAAGCCGCGGACAGCGAGTTCGACATGCAACAACACGACTTCGACCGCATCAAAGCGCTGCGCGCGCGTCAGGTGGTCTCGCAGTCGGAATACGACCGCGCCTCCGCCGCGTTCGACAACGCGCGTGCCACCCGCGACCGGACCCACGCCCAGCTCGCCATGCTCAAGGAAGGGTTCCGCACCGAGGAGGTGGAAGAAGGCCGGGCACGGCTGCACGAAGCGGACAAGGCCCTCGAGCTCGCCGATCTCAACCTCGCTCGCTGCCAACTGTTCGCGCCGATCGCCGGACGTGTCTTGTCGAAGAACCGCGAGGTCGGCGAAGCCGTCGCCGCCGGCGCGTCGGTGGTCACCCTGGGCGATCTGACCCGCCCCTGGCTCAACCTCTACATCGGCGAGCGCGACCTCGGCAAAGTCGCTCTCGGGATGCCGGCCGAGGTAACCGTCGACTCGTTCCCCACCCAGCCCTTTCCGGGGAAAGTCACGTTCATCTCCGAGAAGGCCGAGTTCACGCCCAAAAACATCCAGACGCAGGACGAACGCGTCAAGCTGGTGTATCGCGTCAAGATCGAACTAGAGAATCGGAACCAGGCGCTCAAGGCCGGCATGCCGGCGGATGCCGTCCTCCGGGTGGATCACGCCAACGGCGACCATCGCTGAGCGGCGCCCGCCTCGAGGCATCACACTGGTTCGGCAATTCCGTGGCTCGATGACCCAATCGCTTACCGCCGCCGTCGACGCGGTCGACGTCGCCCGCGCGTACCCCGGGACGCAGGCGTTGCGTGACGTCAGCCTGACCGTCCAACCGGGCGAGCTGTTCGGGCTCGTGGGCCCGGACGGCGCCGGCAAGACGACCTTTCTGCGCATCCTCGCCGGCCTGCTGAGCCTGACGCACGGCCAGGTACGGATCGACGGGATCGACGTGAGCGAGGATCCGGCGTTGGTCAAGGAGCGCATCGGCTACATGTCGCAGCGCTTCAGCTTGTCCGAAACACTGACGGTGGCGGAGAACCTGCTCTACGTCAGCGAGGTGTGGCACGTGCCGCACGGCGAGCGGCGCAAGCGGGTCACCCGGCTGCTCGAGTTCAGCCGTCTCGGTCCGTTTCAGGATCGGCTGGCGCGCAACCTCTCCGGCGGCATGAAGCAGAAGCTCAGCCTGTGCGCCTGCCTGGTGCACCAACCGCGCATTCTGCTGCTCGACGAGCCTACCATCGGCGTCGATCCGATTTCGCGCCGCGATTTCTGGCTGATCCTCTACGACCTGATGCAAGAGGGCTCGACCATCTTGCTCTCCACGCCGTACATGGACGAAGCCGAGCGCTGCGGTCGCGTCGGCTTCCTGCTGGACGGGCAGCTCATCGCCTGCGGCAGCCCGGCCACGCTGCGCGCCGGGCTCGGCACCGTCGTCCTCGATCTGCGCTGCGTCGATTCGCGCGGGGCGCGGCGGCGATTGCGGGAGCTGCCGGGCTTGAGCGCGGCGGTGCCGTTCGGCGAGCACCTGCACGTGACGGTGCCGCGCCAGGGCTTCGACGTCGCGGCCACGGTGGAAAGCGCCCGCAGCCACGGTGTCGAGATCCACGATTGGACGATCCGCGAGCCCTCGCTCGAGGACGTGTTCCTCGCCTACATCCATCGCAGCGGGACGGCGGCGGCGCCGCTGGGCGCCATATGACGGACCTGGCTGTCGACGTCACCGGGCTCACCCGTGTCTTCGACACCTTCGTCGCCGTCGATCATATCGACTTGCGCGTCGAAAGCGGCACCGTCTTCGGCTTCCTCGGCCCCAACGGCGCCGGCAAGTCGACGACCATCCGCATGCTGTGCGGCATCCTCCGGCCGAGCGCCGGCCACGGCACGGTCGGCGGCTTCGACATCGTCCGGCAAAGCGAGCAGCTGAAGAGTCACATCGGCTACATGTCGCAGCGCTTCTCGCTCTACGAGGATCTCACGGTCGAGGAGAACCTGCTGTTCTTCGCCGGCATCTACAACGTGCGCGGCGCACAACGCGCGGCGCGCATGGCCTGGGCCCTGGAGATGGCCGGGCTGCGCGGACGCGAACAGACCAGGACCGCCGATCTAGCCGGCGGCTGGCGCCAACGCCTGGCGCTCGGCTGTGCCGTGCTGCACGAGCCGCCGATCCTGTTCCTCGACGAGCCCACCTCAGGAGTCGATCCGGCGTCCCGCCGCAACTTCTGGGACATGATCGGCGAGCTGTCGTCACGCGGCATCACCGTGTTCGTCACCACGCACTACATGGATGAAGCCGAGCACTGCGATCAACTGGCGCTCATCTACGGCGGCAAGGTGGTCGCCACCGGCAGCCCGGCGACGCTCAAGACGCGCTACATGTCGCGGGCGCTGCTCGAGCTCGAGTGCAGCGATCTGATGGGCGCGTTTGCGACCCTGAAGGCCGAGCCGTCGCTGGTAGGCGTGGCCTTGTTCGGCAACCTGCTGCACCTGACCGCCGACGATGAGACAGCGGCGCACGCCACCATCACGGCACGCCTGCAAGCGCGGGGCATTGCCATCCGCAGCTTGCAGCGCATCGAACCGTCGCTCGAAGACACCTTCGTGGCCATCATCGAGGGCAGCAACGGCACCGGAGGGCCGGCGTGAAGTCGGCGGCGCATCACGCCCGGCGCGGGTTCTCGTGGCGCACCATCCGCGCCATCATGCGACGCGAGTTCACCGACGTGCTGCGCGACCGCCGCAGCCTGATCCTCACCTTCCTCTACCCGATCAGCATGCTGATCATGTACGGCTACGGCATCCGCTACGACGTCGACAACGTCCCCCTCACCATCCTCGACTACAACGAGACGCCGGAGAGCCGCGATCTGACGCAACAGATGATCCGCTCCGGGTACTTCGAGTTGGTGCGTTGGGCCCGCGACCAACATGATATCGACCGCGACCTGACGGCGGGCCGCACCAAGGCGGCGGTCATCATCCCGGTCGACTTCGCGGCCCGCCTGCACGCCGGCGAGCCGGCGACCGTCCAGGCCATCATCGACGGATCGGACTCCAACACCGCCACCATCGCGCAGGGTTATCTCCTCGCCATGCTCGCGCGCTACGCTGCCGGGCTGCCACAGCAGCGGGCGGCCGGCGTCGCCCCGATCCAGGTGACCAGCCGCGTCTGGTACAACCCCGAGCTGAAGAGCGTCAACTTCATTGTCCCCGGGGTCATCGCCGTCATCATGATGATCGTCGGGGCCATCCTCACGGCGCTCAGCATCGTCAAGGAGAAGGAACGCGGCACCATCGAGCAGATCCTGGTGTCGCCGATTCGGCCGCTCGAAATGATGATCGGCAAGATTGTCCCGTACGTCATCATCGCCTTCATCGATCTCGCCATCATCGTCACTGCCGGCTACTTCGTCTTCGCCGTGCCGATCAAGGGCAGCCTGTTTCAGCTCGCGATCTTCGCGGTGCTCTATCTCACCAGCTCGCTGGGCATCGGCGTGTTCGTCTCGACCATCGCCGACAACATGCAGACCGCCATGCTGGCGGCGATCTTCATGTCGTTGCTCCCGTCCGTGCTGCTCTCGGGGTTCGTCTTCCCCATCGAGAACATGCCGCCGCCGATCCGCGTGCTGACCTACTTCTTTCCAGCCCGCTACTTCGTCACCGCGATCCGCGGCATCTACCTCAAGGGCGTCGGCATCAGCGTGCTGTGGCCGGAAGCGTTGCTGCTGCTCGCCTTCAGCGTCGGCATCGTCTGGCTCAGCGCCAGCCGTTTCCAGGAGAAGCTGGGGTGAAGCCGGCCGCCATCGTGCACCGGCTGGAAACCGGTGCGCTTCGACGCGGGCATACCCGATGACCGCCTCCCTCTCGCGCATCTTCCACGTCGTGTGGAAAGAGGTCATTCAGCTGAGCCGCGACCGGCGCATGTTCACCATGATTCTGCTGATGCCGATCATGGAGCTGTTCATCTTCGGGTACGTCGTCGCCACCGACATCACCGACATCGACCTGGCGGTGTGCGACTACGATCAATCGGCGCAGAGCCGCGCCTACATCGATCAGATCGTGCGCAGCGGCTACTTCCGCATCGCCGCGCCGTGCCACAGCATGGCCGACGTGAATCGCTTACTCGACCGCGGGCGGATCAAAGTCGCGCTGAGCATCCCACCCGACTTCTCCGCCAAGCTGAAGCGACAGCAGCCCGCCCGGGTGATGGCCGCCTTCGACGGCAGCAACTCCAACACCTCCACGATCGCCGCTGGCTACCTGGAACAGATCACGCTCACCCAGGCAGTCGACGTCATGTTCACCGATCACGGGGCGCCGGTGGTGGCGGCGCGGCATCCCGTTGTCAGCCTCGAGCCGCGGGTCTGGTTCAATCCCGAGCTGCGCAGCGTGCGCTTCATGGTGCCGGGGATCATCTGCGTCCTGCTGATGGAGTCGCTGGTGATCTTGACCGCCATCGCCATCGTCCGCGAGAAGGAGCACGGCACGATGGAGCAGCTCATCGTGACGCCGATTCGCTCCTACGAGCTCATCCTCGGCAAAGCCATTCCGTTCATCGGCATCGGCTACATCAACATCACCCTGGTGCTGCTGGCCGGCACGTTCTGGTTCGACGTCCACGTCAGCGGCAGCCTGCCGTTGCTGCTGGCGCTGACGGGCTTGTTCATCCTGACCTGCCTCGGCATGGGGCTGGTGGTGTCGTCGATCTCCAACACGCAGCAGCAGGCCTCCATGGCCGGCCAGTTCCTGCTGCTGCCGAATATGTTCTTCTCGGGGTTCATGTTCCCGATCGCCAGCATGCCGAAGCTGGTGCAGAAGCTGACCTACATCGTGCCGCTGCGCTACTACATCACCATCGTGCGCGGCATCTTTCTGAAAGGCGTGGGATGGCCGGCGCTGCGCCACGACGCCGGCATCTTGTTGCTGTACGGTGTGCTGATCCTCGGCCTGGCCAGCCTGACGTTTCGCAAGCAGATCAAGTAACGACGGATCGCCGCGGACCGCTTACGCCACCGCCGCGGCGCGGCCGCCGTCGCGCAGATGTTCCCAGGCGTCTCGGTAGACGGCGTACTTGCCGGCGTAGGGACGCTGCGAGTCGGGGAGGTAGAAGGTCTTGCCGCTGCGCACCTCCCAGGGGATGACGTACGCCGTGCTGAGGCTGATGCGCTTGGCGTCGAGGGGCACGCAGATGAAGAAGTCGCAGTAGCGCTCCTCGATGCGACCGCGGTGGTGAAAATTGAAGTTCCAGGCGCGATACACGTAGCTGTACTGCCGGCGACGCAGCCGCACGCGACGGCGATAGGAGCTGGGGAAGGCGCTACGCAACGCCACCCGCGCCTTGCCGTCGAGGAGAAAGTCGAAACGCGCCAGGGGATCCATCACCTGCACGTCGAAACCCATTTCGCGCAGCCGGGCCAAGACGCGTGCCTTCGGGATGTCGTGAATGCCAGGTCGGTCCATTTGTGGCGTGTATTATGTCAGGCGCGCATGACACGCAACCACGTTTTTTGGTTGCACGATCACGCTGTAAACTGCCGTCTGGGCCACCAGGGATAGAAGGGCGGCAGGTCGGCGCTGGGACGCATCGTAAAGCGCGCCGGCCGCTTCTCGAGAAAGGCCGCAACGCCTTCGTAGGCGTCGGCGGAGCGGCCCATCCAATAAATGCACTTCGAATCGACCTGATGCGCCTCCATGGGATGATCGGCGCCGAGCATGCGCCAGAGGAGCTGCCGCGACAGGGTCACCGACATGGCCGAGGTGTTGTCGGCGATCTCGCGCGCCAACGCGCGCGCTGTCTGCATGAGCTGCTCGGGCGGCACGACGCGGCTGACGAGGCGCGCCTGCAGCGCCTCGTCGGCGCCGAAGACGCGGCCGGTGTATACCCACTCCGTCGCCTGGCTGATGCCGACGACGCGCGGCAGGAACCAGCTGCTGCATGCCTCCGGCACGATGCCGCGGCGGGCGAAGACGAAACCCATGCGCGCCGCGCTCGAGGCGATGCGAATGTCCATCGGCAAGGTCATGGTGATGCCGACGCCGACCGCCGGTCCGTTGATGGCGGCGATGATCGGTTTCTTCGATTCGAAGATGCGCAGCGACACCAGCCCACCGCCGTCGCGATGCGTCTCCAGCGTGTCGCGCCGGCCCTGCGCCGTGTTGTCGAAGGTGTCGCCGCCGGTGCTCAGGTCGGCACCGGCGCAGAAGGCGCGTCCGGCGCCGGTGATGATCACGGCCCGCACGTTGTCATCGGCATCGGCGCGATCGAACGCGTCGAGCAGCTCGATGCACATGCGGGCGGTGAACGCGTTCAGTTTCTCCGGCCGGTTGAGGGTCAGGGTGAGGACGCCGGCGTCGAGCTCGTAGGTGATCGCTTCGTAATCCATCGCCGCCTCACCCGCCCATGCCGGTCTGCTTCATCCACGTTTGCATGTCGAAGTAGTCGCGCCATGCGGCGATCTTGCCGTTGCGGATCTCGAAGACCCCGGCCACCGGGAGGGCGACGTCCTTGCCCATGATCTTGAAGCGGTCGACGCGCTCGGTGTAGACGCGGTTGCCCGCCGAGGCGATGCCGAGCATCTCGAACTCGATCTGCTCCGCCGGCACGGCGAACATCTCCAGCGTGCTGCGGATGGCATCGACCCCCTTCAACGGTTCGAGGGGAATGTTGTGATAGACGGCGTCGGGGGTGAAGAACCCGAGCAGCTCGTCGATATTCTTGCGCCGCCACGCGGCGCAGAAGTCCTGCACGATCTTCTCGTTGTCACTAGCCATGGGGGGTACCTCCTGCTGCGCCTCGTAGCACGCAGGCGGGGGCGCCGGAAGATGGTGGGCGAGAACTGGATGGGGCAAGTAGTCCGTCGCGCAACTTGCGGCTCGCCCCGCTACTCGATCGCCCCCGACACCGAGTGCGCCAGCTTCTGGCCGATGGTGGTGTCGTCGATCGGCGCGCCGAGCTTCTGCATGAGCACGGGATAGGAGTCCACCGGCTCGACCTTCTGCAGCTCCGGCAGTGGCGGGATGCGCTGCATCGCCTTCTCGATGTACGGCGCCAGCTCCTCCGCCTTGCGGCGCAGGCGCGCGTCGTGGCGCTCCTTGAAGCCTGGCTGCACGCGCTGGGCGAACAGCTCGAGCGACTCGCAGATGTGCTCATGCCGGTTGTTGCCGCCCTGCTGGATGAAGATCACCTGGTCGACGCCCATGGCCTCGAATTCTTCGAGGTTGGCGCGCACCTCGTCGGGATTGCCGATGCCGCCGGTCGGTCCGCCCCAGGTGTTCGGGTTTGACTGCCGCTTGAAATCTTCCCAGACGTTGAAGCGCCCGGGCACGTGCGTGCCGCTGATGTAGTAGTGGCTGAGGGCATAGCCGAAGAAGCGGAACCCTTCGAGGCCGCGCGCCACCGCGACTGCGCTGTTCTCGTGACACATGAACCCGGTGACCATGGCGACGTTCGGGTTCACCGTGCGGCCAATCGGCTCGCACTCGTTCTTGAAGGTCGTGTAGTACTCGTCGACCCAGTACTTGGCTTCGCTGGGATCGACGAAAGCGAAGGTGAGCGCGCCGATGCCGAGCCGCGCCGCCAGCTTAATGGTGTCGCGGCTGGAGCACGCCACCCACAGCGGCGGATGCGGCCGCTGCACCGGCTTGGGGACGACGTTGCGATGCGGGAAGGAAAAGTACTTGCCCTGGTAGCCGGGGTACGGCTGCATGGCCATCATCTTGGCGCACTCGCGCACCGCCTCTTCCCACATGTCGCGCTTCTGCATGTAGTTGATGCCGAAGCCCTCGAGCTCGAGACGGGCGCTCGACTCGCCGGTGCCCCACTCGACGCGGCCGTCGCTCACCAAATCGAGCGTCGCGATGCGCTCGGCGACGCGCGCCGGATGGTTGTAGTTGGGCGGCATCAGGGTGATGCCGTGCCCGAGACGAATGCGCTTGGTGCGTTGACTGCACGCCGCCAGAAAGACTTCGGGGGCCGACGAGTGCGAGTACTCCTCGAGGAAGTGGTGCTCGACCTCCCAGGCATAGTCGAGGCCCAAACGGTCGGCGAGCTCGACTTGGTCGAGCGCATCCTTGAACAGCTTGTGCTCTTCCCCGTCCTGCCAGGGACGCGGCAGCTGGTGCTCGTAGAAGATGCCGAATTGCATGTCAGTGTGCTCCTTTCCTTGTGCGGGTCTTGGGCTGCGCGGCGGGCGGACGGGCCGTGTGGCCGACCAATGCGGGGACACCGCCGAGCGTGAACTGCACCAGGCCGTCGATGAGCCGTGGGCGCAGGCGGCGGCGCTCCGCCGGCGGGTGATCGAGGTACATGAGAATCGTGCCCGCGGTCAGGGCCGAGACCAACTCCGCGACCAGCTGCGCCGTCGCCGTGTCGTCCGGCGCGATCAACCCAAGGCGGCGGTAGTCCGCCGACAAGCTGTCGATCCACTCGCGCGCGTTACGCCGCAGATAGGCGCGCACCCGCGCGTCGTGGCTCTCGCGTTCGCGCGCCATGATGCGAAACAGGTCGTCATTGTCCTCGGCGACGCCAAACACCGTGGCGAAGGAATGCCGGGCGACGACTGGCGGGTCGACGGCACCCGTTTGCGTATGCGCCTCGCGCATCATCGCCCGGAACGTCCGCGAGTGCGCCCGCAGGATCTCCAGAAACAAATCGGTCTTGTCGCGGAACTGATGGTAGAACGAGCCCACCGATACGCCGGCGGGCACCAGGATGTCCTCCTTCAGATTCGTCCCGGCGTGTCCCTTGCGGGCGAACGCCTGGCGCCCCACCTCGAGGAGGCGCCGGCGCGTCTGCGCCCGCGACTCGCTGCGGCGGCGCTCGGGCGCCGACGCGCGCATCACCGAAGACGGCATATCGAGACAATTCCAGCTCTAGAACTTCTTGTCTAGAAGAAATCGTCGAACGGTCCGCGGGCCCGCACCAACGGTCGTAGCCGGCATCGAGCCCACGGCCGGCCCTCAGAAGCCGGTCTGCTCGGCGAGCGCCACGAAGGCGTCGAGCAGGTCGCTGCGGGTCAGGATGCCCACCAGCACGTCACGTTGCACAATCGGCACCGCGCCGATCCGCTCGCGGCGCATCACCCGGGCCGCCTCGACGATCGACGTCGTCGGCGCGACCGTCAGCACGTCGCGGCTCATCACCTGCTCGACCGTGATGTGCTGCGGGTCGGCGGTACCGGCCGGCCGGCGGTCGCGCAACTCGTCGAACACGGACGGGGACGCTTCGCGGACGTCGCGATCCGTGATGATCCCGAGCAGCCGGCCGTCGACCACCACCGGCAACTGGTTCACCCGGTGGGTCGCCATGACCTCACGGGCATGCGCCAGCGAATCCAGCGGCTTCACCGTCAGCACCGGCTTCTTCATCCAACGAGCAACTTCCACCGCGCGAACCTCTTTTCTGGCCACGGCCGTCCACGCCGTCCGGCCGCCCACACTTAGAATGCCACGCGGCGGCCGGCGCCGCCAGGGCTGCATCAACCCCGCTCGGAGCAACTGGCTCGCGAACCCGGGGAGGCCGTCTGCTGCTCCCGGCTCGAGCCACGCGGACGTCGGCAGCCGCTGCGGTCGCGTGAGTGATGTGAGAGCGCCATAGGTGATGGCGACATCGACCCGCTTCGAGCGGTGACTGGGGAGGAACCATGCAGGAGTTTCTGCAGAAGCTGTTCGCTGAAGATTTCATTCCGCACGGGCACTGCTTTCTCTGGCGGCCCGAGATCGTCTGGCTCCACGTCATCTCCGATGCGTTGACCGCGCTGGCATAGTACTCGATCCCCATCACACTGCTCTACTTCGTGCGCCGTCGGCGCGATCTCGCCTTCCATTGGATGTTCGGGCTGCTCATCTTTGCCTGCGGAACGACGCACCTGATGTCGATCTGGACGCTGTGGTACCTGCTCATGCAAAACTTGTTGGGCGACGTCTGGAAGTACACCGGCAAACATCCGACAGCATACATCGAGGTTGGCATGACCCGCGTCGACGGACAGGAAGCGTTCTACGTGCGCGATGACGGCGCCGGCTTCGACCCGGCATGCGTCGCCAAGCTGTTCGGTGCCTTTCAGCGCTTGCATCCCCCCGGCGATTTCGAGGGCACCGGGGTCGGCCTCGCCACCGTCCAGCGCATCATCCACCGCCACGGCGGCCGCATCTGGGCCGAGGCTGCGGTCGAGAAAGGCGCAACGTTCCACTTCACCCTACCCACCACACCACCCTCCTGAACGTCGAACCATCACTTGGAATACCGACGAGAGCAGAAGAGACGGCCGCAGACCCGTGGCCGGTGAAGGTCGCAACCTGCCGGCTTCGCAGCTGCGGGAATCACTGGAAACACCGGTAGGAAAACCGGAGAGACCACCTCCGGAACCAACCGACTCCACCCAGCGTCATGCGTGGCATGCCGTTCGCTCCCCTGTAGAAACGTGCGGCGCCGCGTGCGTCCGCAGGAGGAATGTGCATGGACCATAATACCCGTCCGACCGGCAACAGTGTGCCTCCCAGCGTCGCTCCCGATGCCGAGGTGGAGCATGCCTACCACGTGCTCGGCGTGGACGTCGGCGTCAGCCGGGCACAGCTCGACGCGGCCTACCTGTCGGTTATCAAGCGCTACAGCCCGGAGAAGCTCGCCGACGCTGCGGGCGAGCTCCTGCTTCTGGCGGTGCGTCGGTTGGCGGCCGCCACCGCGGCGCGAGCGACCATCTTGAACGCCCCCGACGCACCGCGGTAGACGGCGGCGCTCGCCAAGGTCGGGCAGGGATCCCCGATGATACGCCATCTTCGCTTCCACGGCCGTGGCGGCGAGGGCGTGAAGCTGGCCAGCCGCATCGTCAGCCGCGCCGCCTTCCTCACCGGGTACACCGTCCAGGACTCGCCGCTGTACGGGGCGGAACGGCGCGGCGCACCGGTGGTGGCGTTCACCCGTGTCAGCGACGGTCCGATCTGGGAACGCGGCTACATCGATACGCCCGACGCGGTAGTGCTCATGGACGACTCGCTGTGCGATCATCCGGAAGCTGCGGTGTTCGCCG
>Ga0335082_10000090_pt1 | contig 89533 bp, 70 predicted proteins | sample Lox_Sample_41_FD_206718 | JGI IMG/M metagenome (GOLD analysis project Ga0335082, IMG submission 206718) | Soil microbial communities from Loxahatchee National Wildlife Refuge, Florida, United States - Lox_Sample_4.1 | ecosystem: Environmental > Terrestrial > Soil > Wetlands | place: USA... | reverse complement strand
GTACTCGTTGCTCATGGTGAGATAGGGATCGTTCCAGCGTCCAAAAACCCCCAGGCGCTTAAAATCGCGCTTGTGCTGTTCGACGTAGCGGCTGGCGTAGGCGCGGCATTTCTGGCGAAATTCAGCGGGCGAAACTTTCCCCTTGCCGCCCAACTCTTTTTCGACTTGGGTTTCGATGGGCAGGCCGTGGCAATCCCAGCCCGGAACGTAAGGCGCGCGATGGCCGGCCATGCTCTTGGACTTGACGATCATGTCCTTCAGGATTTTGTTGAGGCCGGTGCCCAAATGAATCGTGCCCGTGGGATATGGCGGGCCGTCGTGCAAGACAAACAGCGGCTTGCCAGCGCGCGCCGCGAGAATCTGCTCGTAGACGTTTTCGGCCTGCCAGGCTTGGAGCTGTTTGGGCTCGTTCTGCGGCAAGCTGGCCTTCATGGGAAAGTCTGTTTTCGGCAGATTTAGCGTCTTTTTGAGTTCCAATGGTTCGGTCATGGATTCGGTCAAGAATATCCCTTCTCATCCGCCACTTAGGGGCGCCTGAACCTGAGGACAGGCAACGTTGTACGGCGGGAAACTTCGGAAAGTCGAAGTAACTCCGTATGTTACAATAGTTCCAGTGGCAGTGTAAGCCGAGGGGGTCGCGCAACCTTTCCCAGCACGCGCGAATCATAACGGCTAGGTAAACCGAGACCGGTAGACGCACGTCTATTGGAGTTGAGGGAAGAACGGTGACGGATCCGATCAATCTGCTCCCTGAAGAAATACGCAGGCCCAAGCGCTCGGGGCCGGAGGAAGTGGTCCCCGTGCCCAGTTCGGCGGTCCCGGACTTTCACGCGCCGGCGCGAATGATGCCGAACAATTTCTGGTCGAACGTGAAGCAGTTTTTGACGGAACGGCCTGTGAAGATTGTGGAACGCAGCGACGTTCCGTTCACGAAGAACTCGTTCGGTTCGGGACTCAGCGAAAACCTGAAGTTTTTCCTTTCCGCGCCCAAAGTCGGCAACCGGCCGGTGAACAAGCGGCTGGAAGTGGACTGGGGCGGAAACTTCGGCGGGTTCATCGAGCAGGTTAAGGAATTCTTCTCTCCCACCAAGGTGGCAATGCCTGCGGGCATCAAGCCCGTTCAAGTAAAAGACATCTGGTCGAAGGACGAGAATTTCGGGTGGACGCAAGCGATTGCGTTTGCGGTACACGCGTGCATCATCGCGCTGCTGGTGGTGCCGTTTATCACCAATATGCTGCCCGCTACAACGCAAGCGAAGAATACTGTGGATGTGACACCGCTGGACATTTCGCCTTATGTGCCGAAACTGCCCCCCGGCAGCAAGCCGGCCGGCGGCGGCGGTGGCGGTGGAGACCGTTCTCCGTTGCCCCCGACGAAAGGACATGCGCCGAGGTTTTCGATGACGCAGTTTGCTGCGCCGACGGCGGTGATCAAGAATCCGCAGCCGAAGCTGCCAATGGAAGCAACGCTGCTTGGTCCTCCGGACTTGAAGGTACCGAACGTGAATCTGCCCAATATGGGCGACCCGATGGCCGGTGCGGTGAACTTGTCGAATGGTCCCGGCGGCGGTGGCGGAATCGGGACCGGGGAAGGCGGCGGCATTGGCAGCGGCAGCGGAGGCGGTTTGGGCCCTGGAGAAGGAGGCGGTACGGGCGGCGGAGCGTTTCGCGCCGGAGTAAACGGCGTTGGAATGCCGTCGTGCTTCTACATGCCGAACCCGCCGTATTCCGAAGAGGCGCGCAAGGCGAAATATTCCGGCACGGTGCTGGTGGAAGCGATTGTGACCGTGGACGGGCGGGTGGTGAATCCCCGCGTGATCAAGAGTCCAGGGTTGGGGTTGGATGATTCGACCGTGAACACGATGCGCACCTGGCGTTGCAAGCCGGCGAACGGGCCGAATGGCAAGCCGGTGGCCGTGCAAGTGCCGTTTGAAGTGACCTTCCGACTGTATTAATTTGCGTTCCTGACTTAGTTACCTTTCAAGCGAACCCTTGCCTTGGTGCTTCCCGGTCTGATGGCCGGCCAGGCCTCACTTCTATATTTCCCGAGCAACCAAACTTCCGGTTTGAACTTCTTACGCGTCGTTGGCGCTCGCGGGCCCGCACGTCTTTTACAAACAGGTTGCAGACAGGACGGAGCCTCTATGACTCCACTTCACCCGAATTTTCGTTTTGCACTTGTAAATACTTCCACGCGGTATGGTTCGGCGCAGCCGCTTTCGATGGCAGTTCACGTGGTGATTTTTGCGAGCTTGTTGTTCTTGTTCGCTTCCAATAACCACCAGCCTCCCTTTGACAGGCAGCATTCCATCCGGGACCTTGGCCATTCCCTGCTGAGTTACAGCCCGCCGCCGGAATTGAGAGAAGGTATGGCATCACTGGGACTGCGTGGTGGAGGAGGGGCCAAGGAACCGCTGCCCGCGAGAAAGGGCGAGCTCGCTCCGCTCTCGCGGATGCCGCTTGCGACACCGCGATTGACGCACAACGAGCCGGTCGACTTGCCCGCGCCGCCGGCGGTTTTTGATCGGAACGCTCCTTCCGATGTGCGGCTTGTGACCAATCTGGGACTTCCATGGGAGAAGCGGGATACAAATTCCGCGGGCCCGGGAGACGGGGGCACGATTGGGAATGGCGGCCGGGATGGAATGGGGGACGATGGCGATGGCGGATCCGGCATTGACGATACTCCGGGGAACTACGCCAATGTAATCTCACTGGCAGCTTGCGTGTATTGCCCCGAGCCGCCGTATTCGGATGAAGCGCGGAAGGCGAAACTACAAGGACTCGTGACACTACGCGTGTTAATCGGCGCCGACGGTCGTGCCAAGCGTATCCAGATTGTGAAAGGACTGGGAATGGGATTGGATGAAAGCGCATTGGCTGCGATTCGTAACTGGCGTTTCGCCCCGGCGCACGATGCGCGGCGGCAACCGATCGCGTCCTGGGCGACGATCGAAACACGGTTTCAGTTGTTTTAGGCGGGATTGCTGTTGGCGGGAGAGAAGACGGCTCGCGCAAAAAAGCACCGACCTTAAGGTCGGCCATTACAAAATTCCGTGCTCCGATCCGGGCCCCGTTGGAATAAGCAGACCTGCACCTTCGGCAGGCTGAAGCCCGCCACTACCGGGTGGTGGCCGGTCTGAAGTCCAGCCACTACACGGGCCTTTACATTTTCCGGTTAGGACACCGGCGGCAAGTTGTTTGCAGAAGCTGGCTTGTGCGTTCTGTTACGATGAGGCCATGCGAGCCAAAATCCTCTTGCCGGCAGTTCTCTGCGCGCTCTTTTCCGCACAACCAACCATTTCCCAAACCGCAACAGGCACCCTGCAAGTGACCGCGCGGATTTCGCCAACCGGCGGGCGCACCGAACCCGTGCGGCAGTTCACATTGTATATCTTGACGATGAGTTATAGCGAGATCACGCAGCAGGCCGCGGCGCAATTTCCACTGGCGAGCCAGGATGAGTTCATCAGCAAGCTGCCCATTTCTGCGGAATTAAAAGCCTGGATGAAGAAACATAATGCGATCGACCTGGTCTTGCCGGAAACGGACAAGATGATCTCTCCGGATGACGTGATGAACATCCCGGAGTTTTACGATGCGTACTTGAGATCGAACAGCGGCGGAGTGACAAAGGGCGTGCCCGTTCCCAAATACAAAGACTCGGACAAGGAATCGAATCCGGCGAAGTATGAAAAACAGAAGCAGGAGTATCTCAGCGCCCTTAAGAAATTCATTGACCTGCACCCGGGCACCATTGCGGGCATGGAGATGGAGCTTGGCGCCGTGAATCCGAAATACAAGTGGGACAAAGCCCTGCAGGACCACAATCAAAGAGTGGCGCAACTAGCCCCGGAGCTCGCGCAGACCAAATACCTGGTGTTAAAAGGCGACACGGATCTGGACGGGCATTTGACGGTGAACGGACTGCCCGCCGGGAACTATTGGGTGAGTTCGCTGGGGATGTATGCGGTTTCCGGCGACCGGAGATTTGCGTGGGACGTGCCGGTAAATATTCAAGCCGGACAGACCACCCGCACCGAACTTTCGAACCTGAACGGAAAAGACTTGGCCGCAGCACGGCCCTGAACTGCGCTATTCTGACGGCATGGGCACAACCCTGCTCTGGGTGGCGTTCAATCTCTTCGTTCTGCTTGCCTTGGCCCTGGATCTGGGGGTCTTCCACCGAAAAGCTCACAAAATCGGACTGCGCGAAGCGGCGATCTGGAGCGCGGTGTGGGTCGGACTGTCGGTAGCCTTCGGATACTTCGTGTGGCATTGGCACGGCGCGGACCGGGGTTTGGAGTTCTTCACCGGATACTTGATCGAGAAAGCGCTGAGTGTCGATAACCTGTTTGTGTTTCTGGTGCTGTTTCGTGCGTTCCGCGTGCCGGACGAATATCAGCACCGCGTGCTGGAATGGGGAATTCTGGGCGCGCTGGTGATGCGCGGGATCATGATTGCGGCGGGGGCGGCGCTGGTCAGCCGGTTCGACTGGATTCTGCAGGTGTTCGGCATTTTCCTCGTCTACACCGGATTGCACATGCTGTGGAAGCACGACAAGACGGTGCACTACGAGAAGAACCCGATCTTCCGGTTTGCCAGTTCGCATTTGCGGGTCACGAAGGAATACCGCGGGGGAAAGTTTTTCCTGCGCGAGAGCGGGAAGCTGTTTGCCACGCCGCTGCTGCTGGTGCTTTTGATCGTGGAAATCACCGACGTAACGTTTGCGGTGGACTCGGTTCCGGCGGTTTTCGGCATCACGAGGGACCCGTTTATTGTCTATACCTCCAACGTTTTCGCCATTCTTGGGTTGCGCGCGCTTTATTTTCTGCTAGCCGACGTGCTGCAGTTTTTCCGCTATTTGAGCATTGGACTGGCGCTGGTGCTGGTGTTTATCGGCGGCAAAATGGTGGCCGAACCGTGGTTCCATTTTTCGACGGTGCTTTCGTTGGTTGTGGTGGGAGCGATTCTCGGACTGGCCATGCTGGTTTCCCTTTTGGCCGGACCTGTAAAGACGAATGGGACGCAATCCAGTTAAACTAGTGCGGCAGCAAACTGAGGCGTACCTTGGGTGAAACGATGAACGAACTTCTGCAACGCGCCATTGAGGGCATGTGTTCGAGCGACCCCGAAGTCCGCGTTGTATCAGCAAATGAGATTTATCGCAGTGGGAGGGCGCTGGCGGATCACGCCGTGTATCCGTGGTGGAGCGACACGAAGCTGGCGGATTTGCTGGAGTCGCACGCGCCGAAAGTGACCGTGGGGCTGGCGGTGACACCGGAGCGGTTTGAGAAGATGCACGAGGCGAACGGGTTGCCGCGGCTGGCGGAAGTGCCTCCGGACCAGGACGCGAAGGAATTTGAGCTGCATTTTCCCGGCGGGCTGACCATGGACATCCTGACGAGCAAGGATCCCGCGGGCAGCGGCGCCATTGCCAGATATCTACAAAAGTTCGGCGAGGGGATTCAGCAGGTGGAGCTTTTGTGCAAGGACGTGGATCGGGCCACCCAATTGTTGAAGGAGAATTTTGGCTTGAGCGGGGTGTACCCTGCGACGCGAGCGGGGGCGGATGGAACGCGCGTGAATTTCTTCCTGGTGGCCGCGCCGGATGCAGGGAAGGTTTTGATTGAATTGTATGAGCCCGCGCCACGGTTGGATTGAACCAAGAATCAAATGGGGATTGCAGGCAGATCGACCTTGCAGGCATTAAGTTCGGTGGTGGTGGCTCGGCTGCACAGGCAGGAATGCCTGTGCCACAAGGAAATCCCACAAACAGACTAACTGCTCCTTGCGGGTTGGGTGGAGAGGAATTCCCAGGCGCGGAGGAGTTCGGCGACGCTCCAGGCTTGGGCGGGGCAGCCGGCAGGTGGGAATGGGGGGTCTCCTGAACAGATTTCGCTAATGGTGCCGAGGCCCGCCGAGTGAATGGTGTTGCCGAGCGGTTCGAGAAAGCTTTTCGCGGCGGCGCGATCGCCGTGGATTTTGAAGTGCGCCAGCGCAAACGGGCCCAAGAGCCACGGCCAGATGGTGCCCTGATGGTAGGCGGAGTCGCGTTCACGAGGGCCGCCGGTGTATTGGCCCTTATAGGCGGGATCGGAAGGGGCCAGACTGCGGAGTCCGACGGAAGTGAGAAGTTCGCGGCCAACGGTGTTGACAACATTTTTCTGCTGGGCTTGTGTGAGCGGACTGAAGGGCAAGGAAACAGCAAAGATCTGATTCGGGCGGAGTGAAGCATCCGCGCCGACGCCGGGAACGTCAAGCACATCGAAGCAGCAATTGCGCTGCGGATTCCAGAACTTCTGAAAATTCTTGACGGCTTTATCGCGCAACTTGGCATAGCCTTCCCCGGGCTGTTTTAGTTGCCGGGCGAATTCCGCCATGGTGTTCAACGCGTTGATCCAGAGGGTGTTGATTTCGACGGGTTTTCCGATGCGCGGGGTCACCAGCCAATCGCCGATTTTGGCGTCCATCCAGGTCAACTGCACTTCGGGGCTTCCACCGTAGAGAAGCGCGTCGGCAGGATCGACTCTAATGTTGAAGCGCGTGCCGGAAACATGCGCATTCACGATTCCGGACAAAACGGGAAACAGTTTTTTCAGCAGATCCAAATCGAGCACGGCTTCGAAATACTGGCGGATGGCCTCGAAATACCAAAGGGTGGCGTCAATGGTGTTGTATTGGGGCACCCCGGTGCGGTCCGGAAAATTGTTGGGAAGCATGCCGCCATCCACATATTGCGCGAAGCATTCCAAAATATTCCGGGCAATTTCGGGGCGCCCGAGCGGAAGCGCGAGGCCCGGCAGGGCGATCATGGTGTCGCGGCCCCACTCGTTGAACCAGGGATAGCCGGCAATGATGCTGAGAGCGGAAGGCTGGTTCTGGAGCGGACGCTTGACGATGAACTGATCGGCGGCGAGGACGAGTTGCCAGAGCCAGCTGGGTTCGTCATCCGGGTGCGTTTTGGAGACTTGTGTATGCTTTTTCTGCCAAGCCTGGAAGAGTTTCCATTCATGGTTGGACTGCTCGGCGCGGGACTGTTCGCCATCCAGCGAGGCGCTGGGCTCGGTGGAAAAGACGAGGGTCAGCTTTTCTCCCGGGTTCAGTGTGCGGCGAAAGATCGCGGCGAAGAGGCGGTCTTCGTGATCGTCGAGGCCGCGTTCGCGCTCGGCGGGAAGGAAGAAATCGCGGTACCACTCGTGGCGCGGCTCGAAGGCGGCGGAATCGCTTCGCAGAAAAAAGGGCGTGGCGCCGGCGAACGCCTCGACGCGAACTCCCTTTTCGGCAAGCAACACCTGCATCTGCCAGCCGTCAGAATGCGTGGCGGCGTGGAAATCGCGGTAGGTGACCATGACCTTGCCCTCGAGTTCCACGGGGGCGTTTGCGCGGACTAAAGCGTATTCCACATACGTGGTGTTTTCGCCCTGGCGCATCCACACGCGCTTTTCGAGCGAGGCGTCGGCGAGGGCGTAGCGCCAAACGGGCTTGGTGCCCTCCAGATGGAAGCTTTCGAGTTGCAGATAACCGTTCGGGGAAACGAAGCCGCTGAGCCAGCGATTGGTGGCGAGGGGAAAGTTATGGCCGGCATAGCGCGCGGTTTCATCGAGACCTGCGACCAGAAGCGTGCGGCCCGTGGGAGGATTCAGAGCGGCCATGAGCAAGCCGTGATAGCGCCGCGTGGAAGTTCCCGCGGTGGTGCCGGAAGCGTAGCCGCCAATGCCGTTGGTGACCAGCCACTCGCGGGCTTCGGCTTGCTCGAGATTCCCAAGGATTTCCCGCCCGAATTGCACTTCGGCAAGAAGCGACACGCCTATTCTCCGCTCTGCTCCAGAAGCTTGGCGACCAGTCCGGTCCAGCCGGTTTGATGGCTGGCGCCGAGGCCGGCGCCGTTGTCACCATGAAAGTACTCGTAGAAGAGAATCAGGTCACGCCAGTGTGGATCCTCGTTGAAAAGATTCTGGCCGCCGGCGAAGGGACGCTTGCCGTCTTTTCCACGGAGGAAGATGTGGGTGAGGCGGCGGGAAATTTCCGCGGCGACTTGCCAGAGATCGACTTCGTTTTTGGAATGCGTAGGACATTCGATTTTCAAGTCTTCTCCGTAATAGTGATGGAACTTCTGGAGAGATTCGATCAGAAGAAAATTGACGGGGAACCAGATCGGTCCACGCCAGTTGGAGTTGCCGCCGAACACACCCGTTGTGGATTCAGCAGGCTCGTAGTCCACGCGATTGATGTGGCCGTTCACCTGGACTTCGTAGGGATGGTCTTCGTGGTAACGGGAGAGCGCGCGTACGCCGTAGGGGGAAAGAAATTCGGTTTCATCCAGCATGCGGCAGAGCATGCGCTTGATCTGCTTGCGGTTGGCGAGCGAGAGCAGGCGTCGCACACCCCGCGCGGAGCGCTGCGTCATTTCGATGTGTTCGGGGACGTCGGGATGATTGTCGATGAACCACTGCATGCGGCGCTTGAAGCCCGGCAGGCGATCCACGATTTCCGGCTCCAGGGTTTCCACCGCGAAGAGCGGAATCAGGCCGACCATGGAACGGATCTTCAGGAAATGTTCCTCGCCGTTGGGAAGGTGCAGCAGGTCGTAATAGAAACCGTCTTCCATATCCCAGAGAGAACGGCCGTGAGGACCCATGTCGTTCATGGCGCGGGCAATGTACACAAAGTGCTCGAAGAATTTGCTGGCCACATCTTCGTAGGCCTGATCGTCCTTGGCGAGTTCGAGAGCAATGGCCAGCATGTTGAGGCAATACATGCCCATCCAACTGGTGCCATCGGATTGTTCGAGATGGCCGCCGGTGGGTAACGGCGCGGAGCGGTCGAAGACTCCGATGTTATCGAGGCCAAGGAAGCCCCCCTGGAAGATGTTGTGGCCGTCCGGATCCTTGCGGTTGACCCACCAGGTGAAATTCAGGAGCAGCTTGTGAAAGACTTTTTCGAGGAAACTACGGTCCGCGACACCGCGGATGCGGCGTTCGATTTTGTAGACACGCCACGCCGCCCAGGCGTGCACAGGAGGATTGACATCGCCAAAAGCCCATTCGTAGGCAGGCAGCTGGCCGTTGGGATGCATGTACCATTCGCGGAGAAGAAGGATGAGCTGCTCTTTGGCGTAGTCGGGATCGATAATCGCCAGCGGAATACAGTGAAATGCGAGGTCCCACGCGGCATACCAGGGATACTCCCACTTGTCGGGCATGGAGATGACGTCGTCGTTATAGAGATGGGTCCAATCCTTATTGCGGCCGTGCCAGCGCTGCTCGGGGGGTTCGGGGCCGGCGGGATCGCCTTCGAGCCAGGTGTAGACGTCGTAGTGATAAAACTGCTTGCACCAGAGCAAGCCGGAGTAGGCCTGACGGGTCACGTGACGCGCATCGTCGGAAAGATGCTTGGGAATACGCGAATCGTAGAATTCCTGGGCCTCCTGCTGGCGCAGAGCGAACAGAGCGTCATAGCCCTCGCCGAAATCATTGGTACCCGGAACGCCGGGAGCGCGCTCCTGATGAGCGGGAGCGGTAATGGTGCCGATCATGGGAGAGTTGGTGTCCATCCCGCCGAGAGGATGGATATCGGTCAAGCGCAGCTTGAGGGTGATGGATTCACCAGGCCCGAGATGGGCGGGGTAATGGGCTGCCATTTTGGTGCCCGTCAGCTGGGGATTGACGGCTGCTTTATTTCCGCGGATGAGGTAATTGTGAAAGGCATCTTTCGCGTAGGGAGTGCGGCTGCGAAAGTTGAAGATCTCCTCGTAGTTGGTTTCGTTCTCCGTGAAAAGAAGCTCCGGCGTCCCGGCACACAGCAGCCAGCGCTTGCCGTACTGCCAATGCTCCAGCTCCGTGCAGAGTGAGCCCGGGGTATCGGGAGCTCTCCGGGCAGTGGGCCGCCGCAGATCCTTGCCCCAGGACCAGGTGTTGCGGAACCACAAGGTCGGGAGAATATGCAGCGGTGCCGCTTCCGGCCCGCGATTCCAGGCAGTGATCTTGATGAGGATGTCTTCGACGTCGCATTTTGCATATTCCACGAAGACGTCAAAGTAACGATTCTGCTCGAACGCGCCGGTATCCAGCAGCTCAAACTCCGGTTTGGAGCGGCCGCGCTTCTCATTTTCTTCAAGCAACCAGCGATAGGGAAACTCCGCCTGGGGATATTTGTACAGCATGCGCATGTAGCTGTGCGTCGGGGTGGAATCGAGGTAGAAGTAGCATTCCTTGACGTCTTCGCCGTGATTGCCCTGGTTGCCGGTGAGGCCAAAGAGGCGCTCCTTCAGAATCGTGTCCTTGCCGTTCCAGAGGGCCAAGGAAAAGCAGATCATTTGGTGACGATCGCAGATGCCGCCGATGCCATCTTCGCCCCAGCGGTAGGCGCGGGCGTGAGCGTGTTCGAACGGAAAGGATTCCCAGGCGGTGCCATTGGCGCTGTAATCCTCGCGGACCGTGCCCCACTGCCGGTCGGAAAGATAGGGTCCCCAACGTTTCCAGTGTTTCTTTCGCTGGCGAGCTTCCTCCAGGCGATGGTCTTCCGTAGTGAGCAGTCGGGCCATGAGTTCGGGTCCTTAGGAACTAGTATGAGGAACGCGCGGCAGCCAGGTTACACGTAAAAGTATGGTCGCATGATTACAGAACTCGACGGCAAGGACAATCCGGAGTTTATCTCATGGGATACCGGGTGCGAGAAGCGAGTGGAGGATTAGCGAGTTAATTGAAACGTTACCTATTACCGCCCGGACATCTTGCCGGAGCATCAGGTTTTCAAGTATCGTGCCCATGCAGAGGCAACTTGGGATCCACGACATTCGAACGGGGTGGGACCTCGCCCACAAACGCATTCCTGCCGCCCAGGCAATGACCCATTTAGAGTTGTGTCTCTGTCCAGATAGATTTCTGCGGTTACTCTGAGGAGGCATCATGATACGCAAGTCCAGCCGTTTGAGCACTTTCGGGGATGGCACTCATTTGTGCGGCCATCTTCGCTGCCTGCAATTGCGCTCCCACATTGCGGTATTTAGTTCTCGCTCCGAATAACGGAACCATTTACGTCAGCTCGCAAATTGACGGGGCTAAAGGCGCCCGGCGCGCAGCACGCACTCCGGTACACAATTCCCGGCACGCTGCGGTTACGCCGCGGGACATCACCACTGCGGTTTGCGGATCGCTGCAATATGCGGCCACGGGTTACTACACCAACGGAACAACCCAGGATAAGACCAGCGCAGTGACCTGGAGCTCTTCGGATACGACGGTCGCAACGATTGACAACACTGGCCTGGCCACCGGTGCGCCCTTTGCGCTTGGATTCACGAACATTGGAGCCACGCTGGGCGGCATCACCGCGGCTACCACGCAGTTGGAGGTGGATCAGCTCAATTTCATCACCGTAGCCGCCGTGCCTCCTGTGACGAATCCGCTTCCTGCAGGCCAGACTCAACAGTTTTCCGCCACGGGGAGCTTTACGTTGGCCGGAGGAGGCGGCGCTGACCAGGATATTAGCGGTCAGGTGTTCTGGGCAACAGACGATCCAACCGTCGCCACAATCGACCAGACAGGTCTTGTGACCGCAGTGGGCTCCGGGACCGCCAGGACCACCACAGTGACAGCCACGAGTTGCGATGAGGTGATAGTCGGCACGGCTACCGTGACGGTAACGGGCGCTACGACGTTGGTGATAACGCCAAGCACCATAACCGCTTCGACGGGGACCACGGTTTCAATATACGGCGATGGAAAGACTCAACGACGGCACTCTGCAGGCTCCGCAGAGCCCAGTGAGCTGGTCATCGGGCGCCACGAATGTAGCATCCATCAATTCCGGTACGGGCCTGGCTCAGGCGCTGACCGCATCGAATACGGCGGTGACCATTACCGCCAGCGAACCGGGCAATACGGCGGTCATCCCCGGCACAGCGAGCTTAACGGTGCAAGCAGCGGCCGCGCGATTCGCATACGTAGCCAATATCAACTCAAATACGATTTCGAGCTACATCGTGAATGTCGGCTCGAGCACGCCGCTGACACCAAACACGAACGATACCAAGTATCCGAGCGGCGTGATACCCGCTATCGGCAACCCGCAGCAAATACTGCTGCATCCTTCCGGCGATCTGCTCTTCTACATTGACTCGAACGGAGCCATCAACTCAAACTGCGTTGACTCCACCAAGGGCATCATATCCACGGCAACGGGTCAGCCGGGTAAGGCGGCGACCGATACTACCGGGGACATTTACGTCGGGGTGATTGATCCGACGGGACGATTCATCTATGTGATTACGAATGGGAGCAGCGTCCTCTACGGCTTCACGATCACCCATAATGGACTTGGCTGCACGCCGAATACGACCGATGGCGTGCTGACCGGAATCCCTGACTTAACCAGCAGCTTCAACGACGGAACGCTGAATTTCCCGTCCTGGATCATGACCGACCAAGCCGGGATGTATCTCTACGTTGTCAACAGTGGAAATAACACCGTCAGCCAATTCACTATCGACCAAACTACTGGCGAATTGACTTCCCTCGGGACTCCGGTGGACACCGGGACGAACCCCTACTTCGGGACCACGGATGTGAATGGACATGTGTTCGTGGCCAACGAAGGCACAGACACGGGTGGACAGAGCGTCAGCGCGTACACCATTACCGCGAGCGGCGCGACTGCCGGCCAGTTGGTACAGATTGGTTCAGGACCAACCGCGATTACCGGCACGACCGATACCTTCAACGTCCTGACAAGCCCTAACGACAACTATCTATACGTCCTAGATTACGGGGACTGCGTAGGCGCTGGCCAGGTGATTGCGTACGGGCTCACGCCTGCGACGGGAGTGATCGGGTCTGTGATCGGCACGCCGCAACCAACCGACGTTGAACCAACCGGCATGGCCATTGACCCGACCGGGGCACTGCTGGCCATCGACAATTTAGGTGCCGACGACATATCGCTCTATACCATCGGCTCGAACGGCGCGCCGACACCAACGTCACCGGCAACCGTGAGTACAGGAACCAACCCGCAGTTCGTGGTGTTCTACACCGCGGCTTCCGACCAATAATCGCAACTTCCACTTCGAGCAAGGGGATGGCTTCGGCCATCCCCTTGTTTTTTTGCACGGGCGAAATAGCGGAAGAGAGATCGGTAAGTGACATTAGACGGGAAGCGGCCCGCCGCAGACGGCGGGGCCTACGGAGCCGACTTGAAGGTCGGCCACACTACACGGGTGGAAGAAGGCGGCGTAAAGCCGCCCCTACAGGTGGTCGGGGCTATTCGCCGTAGGGAACCCAGATGTTTTTCACTTGGTGGGCGTGCTCGAGGTACCAGCGGCCTTCGCTCTGGGAAGTTTGCTGGAAGTCGATCTGGCGGCCCTCGTTGGTCCAGACCTGTTTGAGGTTGCCAATAGAAAGAGCTTTCGCGGTGGCGCACATTTCGGCGTCACCGTAGCACCAGATGGCGTCGAGGTCGTCGTGTTCGGCGAGGACCTTGAGGAGTTCCGTGGCGCGTCCGGCAACGATGTTGACGACACCGCCGGGGAGATCGCTGGTTTCGAAGACCTGATAGAGATCGCCGGTGATGAGCGGATAGGCTTCGGAAGGGACGGCAACAACGGCGTTGCCGGCAGAAATGAGCGGAAGGACGAGCGTGAAGAAGCCGAGGAGCGGGAATTCCGAGGGGCAGACCACGCCGACGGTGCCGATGGCTTCGTTCATGGCGATGGAGACGTTGCGAAACGGGGGATTGTGGACGGCACCGTCATATTTGTCAGCCCAGGCCGCGTAGGAAAATAACCGCTCGATGCTTCTCTGCACCTCTTCGGCGGCCTGCTTTTTGCCGACGGCAGCGGATAGCCTTGCGGTGATTTCGTCGCTGCGCTGCGAGAGATTTTCGGCGATGTAGTAAAGAACCTGGGCACGGTTGTGCGCCGTGGTTTTTGCCCAGGACTCCGCTTTGCGGGCAGCTTCGACGGCGTTGCGAATATCTTTGCGGTTGCCGAGTGGGGATTCGCCGAGCAATTCGCCCTTCTTGCCGCGGATTTCCAGGCTGTAGCCGGAGTCCGGGCGAACCTGCTTGCCGCCGATGTAGAGCTTGACGGTGCGGTCGATGCCGGGTGTTGCGACTTCGGCTGGATCGCTTTTGCGCGCGCCGTTTTTCTTGAGCGCGGGGAGCTTGTGAAACCAGATGGGCTCGAGATATTCGACGAGGCCCTCGCGGCCGCCTTCCCGGCCGTAACCGCTCTCGCGGTAGCCGCCGAAACCGCAAGCGGCGTCGAACATGTTCGTGCTGTTGACCCAGACGACGCCGGCTTTGATTTGCGCGGCCACTTGCAAGGCGACGTTGATGCTCTCGCTCCAGACGCTGGCCGCCAGACCATAGACGGTGTTGTTGGCGAGTTCGACAGCTTCGCGGGGCGTGCGGAAGGTCATCGCAGCCAGCACCGGGCCGAAGATTTCCTGCTGGGCGACGATCGAGGTTGGTTGAACGTTGCTGAGTAACGTGGGCTTGTAATAGAGACCGCGCGAGGGCAGGAGCACTTCCGGTTGCCAGCAGGTGGCGCCTTCGGCGATGCCCTGTTGCACCAGGCGGTCGATGCGCTCCAGTTGCACGCGGGCGACGATGGCGCCGATGTCTATGGCTTTATCGAGCGGCGGGCCAATGCGCAGCGTGTTCATGCGCGCTTGCAGCTTGCGGAACATTTTCTCGGCGATGCTTTCCTGCACCAGAAGGCGCGAGCCCGCGCAGCAGACCTGGCCCTGGTTGAACCAGATGCCGTCGACAAGACCTTCGACGGCGCCGTCGAGGTCGGCGTCTTCGAAAATGACGAAGGGTGATTTGCCACCGAGTTCCAGCGAAAGACGCTTGCGGGAATTGGCGGTGGCTTTGCGGATGGCGCGGCCGACTTCGGTGGAACCCGTGAAGGCAATCTTGTTGACGTCGGGATGCTTGACGAGGGCTTCGCCGGTCGAGCCGTCGCCGGTGACGATGTTGACGACGCCCTTGGGCAGGCCGACCTCGTTGCAGATTTCGGCGAATGCCAAGGCGCTGAGCGGCGTGTATTCGGCCGGCTTCAGAACTACGGTGTTTCCAGTGGCAAGAGCGGGAGCAATCTTCCACGCGAGCATGAGCAGGGGGAAATTCCACGGGATGATCTGGCCGACGACGCCGCAGGCGGCGTAGCCGGGAAATTCCTGTTCGAGAAGCTGGGCCCAGCCGGCGTGATGATAGAAATGCCGGGCGACGAGGGGAATATCAATGTCGCGGCTTTCGCGGATGGGCTTGCCGTTGTCCATGGTTTCGAGGACGGCGAGGCGGCGGGAATGCTTTTGTACCTGGCGGGCGAGGGCGTAGAGGAAGCGGGCGCGCTCGTGGGGAGTTTTCTTTTGCCAGCCGGGGAGGGCTTTGCGCGCGGCTTTTACGGCGGCGTCAACGTCGGCGGCGCTGCCCTGGGCGACTTCGGCGAGGACGGTGCCGGAGGAAGGATCCGTCGTTTCGAAATATTTTCCGTCGGAGGGAGCGTGCCACGCGCCGTCAAGGAAGTGACCGAATTTGCGATTGTGGCCGTCGAGCCAGACCAACGACTCCTTGGGATCTTCCGGCGCGGGGCCGTATTCCATGGTGCGGAATTTTTCGATGACGCTCATGTTTCTTTATTACTCCTCAGCGAAGAAGCAATTCCTCAGGGGCTAAAGCCCCTTTTTGTTTCGCATCTTGATGTCGGAGCTAAAGCTCCGACCCCCAGACCCTACTATGAGACGCCCTTCAGGATGGAAGCCCTTCCCCGGAGTCGCCCCAATAGTTTCCTAGCGAGCTTAGGCCTGGGCTTCCTTGGCTTTCTTTTCGCGCATCGCTTCGATGCGCTTCATGATGAACTGCAGGCGCTCGCGGCCCCACTTGCTGTTGGTGGCCACCTTTTCCACGTCGCGAAACGCTTCAGGGTCGCCCAGCTTCTCGCGGAGTTCCGGGAGAAACGGATAGACTTTCGCGAGCATGAAGAACATTTCGCCGCTGCACGCGGGACGCAGGAACAAATCTTCGTCCAACAAGCCTTGGCGGACAAAGGCGGCGGCCATGCCCCAGTAGCTGGCGCCCTGACGGAGCCAGTTGTTTTCCTGGGAGCCGGCGGCGTTGGCCACTTTCAAGAAGTCGTCGGCGGTGCGGGGCGAAAAATCCCAGAGCCACCAGTTGCGGGCCTTGCGGAGTTCCGGTTCGCGGCGCAAGTCGTAGAGTTTCAGGATGATTTCCGCGTCGTTCGCACTGGCTTTCTTGCCCATGGCTGTTCTCCTTTGATTAGAATCTCAGGGGCTGAAGCCCCACTTCTTGCAGACGACTTGCGTGGGGGCTAAAGCCCCCACCTCCTGAGTACCCAAAATACCATCGGCACGCTGGCACGGCTAAAGCCGTGCGCCTACGCGAGCGGGTGGCGATAATCGGCGGAATAACGGCCGGTGACGTGGAACTCGAGTTGGCGTTCGATGTCGCCGAGCATGCCGCTGGCGCCGAAGCGGAAGAGATGCGGCTCCAGCCAACTGTTGCCGAGTTCTTCTTTCATCAGCGCGAGCCATTCGAGCGATTGTTTCACGGTGCGGATGCCGCCGGCGGGCTTGAAGCCGACGGCCATGCCGGTTTCCTCGGCGTATTCGCGGATGGCGCGGACCATGACCAGGCCCACGGGGAGAACGGCGTTGACGGTTTCCTTGCCCGTGGAAGTTTTGATGAAGTCGGCTCCGGCCATCATGGCCACCATGCTGGCGCGCGCGACGTTGCGGAGGGTGAGGAGATCGCCGGTGCCGAGAATGACTTTCAGGTGCGCGGGGCCGCAAGCGTCCTTGAAGGCGACGATTTCGTCGTAGAGCTTCTGCCACTGCGCGCCGAAGACATGAGCCCGGGTGATGACCACGTCGATTTCATTGGCGCCGGCTTCGACGGAACGGCGAATTTCGGCGATACGTTCCTCGAGAGGAGAGAGGCCTGCGGGGAAACCCGTGGAGACCGCGGCAACCGGGATGTTCGTGCCTTCGAGGGCGCGGCGGGCGGTTTCGACAAAGAGGTGATAGACGCAGACGGCACCGGTATGGAGATTGAGTTCCTCGATGCCGAGCTTTTCGACGAGTTCCTGCTGGATCGGGTGGCGGGCCTTGGCGCAGAGGCGCTTCACGCGTTCGTCGGTGTCGTCCCCGCTGAGCGTGGTCAGGTCGATGCAGGAGATGGCGCGGAGCATCCAGGCGATCTGCCAGTCTTTTTTGACGGTGCGGCGGGTGACCAGCGTTGCCGTGCGGCGTTCGACGGCGCTGGTGTTGACGCGGACGTCTTCGACCCAATCGAGGTTCAGCGAGGTGCCGCGATTCGGAGTTAATTCGCGGCCTTGCAAGCGCGCAATGATGGGCTGATTCGAGTGGCCCTCGCTAATAATGCGGTTGCCCTGGCGATCCGTAATTTCAAGGCGTGGGCGCTTTGGGGTGTCCATTGGGAGTCTCCAGAGGAGTCGCTGCGTTGGCTTAGTGGCAAAGGCATAGAATACCACTGCACCGGGCTTCCTTCACGCGGAGGGGCGGGCCGTTAGCGGGTCAGTTTCCGATTAGCACGGCTTACCGGGAGTTAGCGCCTGGCCTGGGGTTCAACGCGTGCTTGATAATCGGCCCAGGCCGAAGGGGAAAGCTCGCCGAACCCACTACAAGCGTGGGTGAGAGCCGTGAAGCAACCAATGTCGATGTCAAAAGCATGGCTGGCTCTCGAAGCCGTAGTCTGTGCGAAGTACGTCCATAGGTCGTCGGAGATGGTTCCTGTGATGTGGGGAACGCCGACACAATATTCAGGGCGATGTGAAGCGCTTGCGTTGGACGCGTAAATAACTTCGTAGCCTAGCCATATCATTCCTCGGTACGAACTCACGGTCCTGCGTCTTACTTGACCTGCTCCACTCCGGCTCCCCCATAGCTTGCCATCTTTGATCTCGAACTCTGCCTGTACTGCCCACGGGCGAAGGCCAACATACGCAAGTGCAGAGGCGAGGAACTCCGAAATTCTGTAATTTAGGTGCAAATCATATATGCATATTCGCGGTGCAATTCGAACCAGAAAGGTGCAATCTTCTGGCGTGCAAGTTGGCCGTGTCCGGACCTGCGGCAACGGCATTTCTGAATCGGGATGCCATGGGAATCGCAAAGGCACACCGGGCGGCAGAAACTTCGGAAGCGGGAATGATTGTACCGCCGTACCTCCATATTGATTCGTGAGCTGGCGTACTTCTGGCAATCCCGAAGTCGCGAAGGGAAACGACCTTAGGTCTGCAATCAGGTGTTCTGCTTTTCGACGCTCGCGAACTGAATCAAGGTACAAGTAAAGCCAACTCAGCGCGAGGACCGCCACGATTATGAAGGCGATTCGACGAAACGCTCGACGCAACGTGGGCATTGAAGTAAAGAGGAACTTCAATCTCTATTCTAGTTGGACTCCGCTCGGCTGAACGAAGTTCCCAAGCGTAAAATTGCCCGAGTAGTTACCGTGCACACTCCCGTCCGCAGGATAGCGCCTGGTAAACGGGATAATCGGAAACCGACCCGCCGCATTGGCGGAGGGCAGAGTTTCGCGCTAGTTGCCCGCTGGGTCTTTGGCGTTGGGCGTGGGACGGGAGAGCAGGTCGATGTATTCCTTGTAGAATTTTTGTTTGTCGAGATCGTCCTGGACTTCGACAAGGGCTGCGCCGTTGTCCGGCTGCAGGCCCGGCCCCCAAGCGAGCGTGTTGCCGTAGCCGGCGCCGTGGTCGGTGTCCACGTCGATGTAGAGCTTCTTCCATTTGGTGATGATCGTGGGATCGAGCCAGGCGACGGCGGCGAGTTCGTCCCACAAGTAGCCGGGCATGGCGTATTTGAAAACGTATTTCGCCGAAGGCGCGGAGCTGTTCTTCAGTTGCTCGATCAGAGCCTTTTCCATGTTGGTCTTGACGGAAATGTCCACGGTGGTGAGAACGACGCGGGGCCATTTCGCGTGCAGAACGGCGTGGGAAGCCTCGGGGTCCATCCAGAAATTAAATTCGCGCGTGGGGGTGAGCGAAAATTCCGGGTCGCTGGTTTGCGGATTGATGCTGCCGCCCATGACGATAAGTTCCTTGGTGAGCGCGGGAAAATCGGGATCGAGAGCGATGGCGAGGGCGAGGTCGGTCATCGGTCCCGCGGCGTAAATCGTGACTTCGTGCGGATACTGGCGCACCATGCGGACCATGAAATGCGCGGCGTCTTCGGCGGAGGCTTTGATCGTGGGATTGCCTTCCGGCATGGGCGGAAGATCATGCGGGCTGTGCGGCTTGTGGTCGGGACCAAGGCCGAAGTTCCAGGCGCCCTGATAGACGACCTTTCCGAAGAAGGTTTCCCACTTGGCGATGTACTCCTTGCTGCTGGCGAGGGGAAATTCCGCGCCGGGGACGACGGGGATGTCGCGACGGCCGATGATTTCCATGAGGCGCAGGGTGTGCTGAACTTCTTCGTCGCGCCAGGCGTCGCCGGTAAGGACGGTGATGCCGAGGACATCGGTATCGGGGGAATTCACGATGGCCAGGATGGCTTGCATGTCCGTGCCGCCGGGGCCTGCGGCGTCCTGATCAATAATGACCTTGTGTTTGGATTGGGCGTTTGCGACGAAGGCAAAAGACAGCACGGCAAACGCAGCGAAGCAACAGCGGACGGACAATCTCATGAAGACGTTCCTTTCGTTTTTAACAAGAAAACCAATTTATCCAGCGCGCCGGGCGAAATGTGCCGCGCCCACGGCGCTCTTCGTTCTTTTTGTCCTTTGACCCCAGGCCTTGCGGCCTGGGCTAACTTCTTTCACGCCTCCGGCGTTTAGGATTCCTGCGGGCATTTGAGATCTCGCTTGCTTGAGCTTTCCTGCATTTGGCTCGGATGCACAGGCAGGAATGCCTGTGCCACATGCTAATACATGATGGTTTTGGTCAGGTGATGGGGCCATGAGGTGGTGTGATAGGGCAGCCAGAAGCGCGCATCAATTTGCGGAATGATGATCTGGCGGTTGGCGGGACGGATTTTGTTGATTTCGTCGGTGAGCAACGCCGTGGCGTAGAGGCAGTGGGCGCGGATTTCGATTTCCCAGCGGGAATCGCGCGGAATGAGTTGGTAGGTGTTGATGGCGTGCTCAAGTTCCGGGGAATAGCTGGTGATACCCATGAGGCGAAGACCGACGGGGACGATGTAGTCGGCGAAGGCGGTCATTTTTTGTGGATCGTCAAGGCGGAACTTGTTTTTCTTGTGCAGCGTGGCGTAGAGCATCCAGATGCCAAGTTGCGGGAGTTTATAGAACTTGATTTCGTGGCCGTCGAGCAGGCTGACGTCGTTGAAGCGGGGAAATTCGACGACGAGGCGGTCAATGAGGCCGTTGCCATTGTCGTAGAGCTTCGGGGAGCAGGAGTGGACGAACTTGTGGAATTTGCCGTCGTACTTTTCGGCGAGGGCTTTGCCGACCTGGTGGAGGACTTCAAGCTTTTCATCGAGCATGGGCATCTCGATGTTGCCTTCGAAGACTTTATTGAGTTCGGGGCGGGTGATTTTGGCGAGATAGTGGCCGTCGAGAAAGGGCACGCCGTTGTCCATGGCGCGCTTGATGCAGGCGAATTCGGCTTCGGAGTCCGAGTAGTGGATGCCGGCGTAGTCGACCTGGAATTTTTCGTGGCGGACAAAATCGGTGAAGGCAGTATCCACCGCATCGGCGACCATGACGAAATCGATGGCCAGGTCCGGGTCGCCGTCGGCCAAGCCGAACGGCAGGGCGTATTCCGGCATGGGGAGTTCTTCGTAGGCCATCCAGGACGCAATTTCGACAATTTTGTCGTAATGGGTGTGCACGTCGCGGGAGCTTTCGATGGCGTAATGAAGGCTATCGAGTACGGGACTGCCGATATCTTTGGGCCAGTGCATAGTCTCTCTGGAACTGGCGCGTCCGGGACTTGCCAGAACGGCCGGAAGAATTGCCATTGGGGTGAACGGCGAAACGGCGGCGGCTTTTCCCAGCAGACCGAGAAATTGGCGCCGCTTCATGGCGCTTTCGGAAAATGCGGACGTTTTCGATTTGCCTGACGGAATCAGAACTTCCTCCTGAGATTGGGTGCTGCGTCCAGACTTCCAAGGCGACGACTATTTGCCCTGGATGCGGGTCACAAACATTTGTAGAAACTTTTCGGCGTTGACCTCGGTGCAGACTTTGGCGTTGGGCTGCACCGTGTCGAGGCCTTCGATCACATAGCGATCGCCGTCTGGAAAGTGGCGTAGGACGTTGCGCTCGATGGCGCCGCGACGGTTGGCGACGGTTTCCCCGCGGGTGAATTCGCCGCGGGTTTCGACGTCCACGTGCATCAGGGGGGCCTTGACCAGTGTGGGATCAATGGCCACGCCGACCGCCAGCGGGTCGTACATAGGCGTGCCGGAATCGCCGTACTTTTCACTGAGGGCGATCAGAAAGTCCGCCACCTTGTAGATGAAATCGCTGACCGGGCCGGGATGGGATTTTAGGGCTTCGATGTGCTTGCGGGTGAGGAGGGTTTTGTCGCCAACGTCGAGGCCGACCATGGTCAGCGAGGCCCAACCGGCCTGGAAAACGATCTGGGCGGCTTCGGGGTCGTTGTAGATGTTGGCCTCCGCGGAAGCGTTGACGTTGCCGCCGGAGATGCCGCCACCCATGATGACGACTTCCTTGACGAGCGGAACAATGGACGGATCTTTGGAAACCGCCAGAGCGATGTTGGTCAGTGGGCCGATGGGGACGAGCGTAATCTCATGCGGATTTTCGTGGACCATCTGGATGATCAGGTCGGGGCCCCAGCGGGGGTCCACTTTGCACTTGCTGGGAGGAAGTCCAATGTTGGCGAGGCCGTTTTTGCCATGCCAGAACTCGGCGGTGATCAACTTCTGGAAGAGCGGGTGCTGGGCGCCAGCGGCCACGGCGATGTCGCAGCGGCTGGCGAGCGAGACCATACGCAGCGCGTTGTCGAGGCCTTGCGCGGCGGTGACGTTGCCGGGGACGACGGTGAGCGCGCGCACGTCGAATTCCGGTGAGTTCAACGCGAACATAATGGCCATGGCGTCGTCGGTGCCGGGGTCGGTGTCGATGATGATTTTGCGAGGGGCGGCGAGCGCCAGGGAACCGAGCAAGCTGATCAGCAGCAACACCACAGTTTTCCAATTCAGTCGTGAAGTCACGTTTCTTCCTCGATCTGGATAACAGATAGCAGCGAGCAGCGAACAGGAACCAAGAGTTGTCATGACGCGGTTTGGTTCCTGCGATCGGTTCTTTGCCTCCGTTATCCCTTTCCGCGGGCCAAAGCCCGGCACATACAAAACCCGCCGGCCTGAAGGTCGGCCACTACCATAAACCTTGCTCGAGCGGCCCGCCTCGGAAGGCGGGCCCTACAGAACCTGCACAGGCTAAAGCCTGTGCTACCGGGTCCGGCTGAAGCCGGCCGCTACGAGGTGCGCGCGACGATGATCAGCGCGAGGCCAACCAGGAACGCGGCGAACATCGCGGTGATCAGGCTGTTCGTGCCTTTGGGCGCATCCTTGAATTCTTTCCAGATGAAGACGCCCCAGAAAGCGGCGACCATCGTGGCGCCCTGGCCCAGACCGTAAGAAATCGCGAAACCCGCGCGGCCGGCGGCGATAATGTTGAAGGACATGCCGACGCCCCAGATGATGCCGCCGAGAATGCCGGTGAGGTGGGTGCCGAGGCCGCCTTTGAAATAGTCGGCGAAGGAAACGGGCGCGCCGACGAAGGGCTTCTTCATAATGAATGTGCCGAGAATGAAATTACTGATGAAAACCCCGACGGCGAAGATGAAGACCGCCGCGTAGGGGCCGAGTTTCCCGGGCATGGGTTGCGAGAAATTGGGATACATGGCCGCAGCGACGAAGCGATAGAAAAAGCCCATGGTGACGCCGCACGCGAGAGAAAGGATCAATCCCTTGGTGCTGACGCCGGCGGCGCCGCCGGGAAGTTTTCGATAAGCCACCGCATCCAGGATGATGGCGAGCACGACCAGCAGGACACCGCCGAAGAGGAGCGTGGCGTTTCCTACGGGATTTTCGCGATAGTTGACGATGACGCCGAGGACGAGGGCGAGACCGATGCCGACCGGGAATGCGACGGACATTCCGGCGATGTCGATGGCGGCGACGAGAAGGATATTCGCCAGATTGAAAATCGCTCCGCCGATCAGAGCGGATTGGATGCTGGCGTGGGACGCCTGGCCAAGATCATCGAGGAACGGGCGGCCGGCTGTGCCATTACTGCCGAGGGTGAGGCCGAAGAGCAGCGTGAGGATGAGAACGCCGATGGTGTAGTCCCAATAGAAGAGCTCGAAGCGCCAGCCTTTTTTCGCGAGCTTTTGGGTGTTGGCCCAGGAACCCCAGCAGAACATGGTGATGATGCAGAACACGACGGCCCATTGATAATTCTGGAGAACAAACATTTGCGCTCCTTTTGTCCAGCTTCTTCCTCAGGTGCTTAAAGCCCCTCTGTGCCCTAACCCTATGCCGGAGCTAAGGCTCCGGTCCCCCAAGGGAACTGAATCTTTCCGCAAAGCGCCGAAGCCGCACCATCCCTGTAACCTGCGAGCACGCTTGCCGGAAAAATGCCGGCGCTACCCATTGCCGCGCTTCTTCCATTCCGCTTCGAATTCGGCGTGCGTCGGGAAGGATTTCTGCGTGCCCACTTTAGTGGTGGAGAGAGCGGCGTACAAATTTGCGCGCCGGACGGCCTCTTTTTCCGGGAAGCCCGCGCCCAAGAACACGGCAAAGCTGCCGATGAAAGCGTCGCCTGCGCCGGTGGTGTCTACGGGCGCGACGGTGAACGGGGCGATTACTTCACTGCCTTCCGCGGAGGCCAGCAGCGCCCCCCTGCTGCCCAGCGTGAGAATCACTTTGCGGAATCCCTGCTGCAGCAAGGCATTCGCGCACTTCTTGGCGTCTTCGATAGAGTGCACGGGTATGCCGGTGATGACTTCCGCTTCGGTTTCGTTGGGAATGAAATAATCGGCGGCGTTCAACTGCTTGGCGTCAATGGGCTGCGCGGGAGCGGGATTCACAAGACAGCGGATGCCGTTCTTTTTGGCGAACTGGACGGTATAAGCGATGGTCTCCATGGGAATTTCGAATTGGAGGACGATGGTGTCCACGTGCTTCAGGGCTTCGCCGGCGGCGTCCACGTCGGCGGGTTTCAGGGTGTCGTTCGCTCCCTTGACGACAATGATGCGGTTCTGCCCGTTGGGCTCGACGAAAATGGGAGCGACGCCGCTGGAAACGCCGTCGACGATGCGGACGTGTTTGGTATCGATGCCGAGAGAAGAGAAATTCTTGACGGTGGCTTCGCCGAACAGGTCGTTGCCGAGTTTCGCCACCATGACGACCTCGGCCCCGCACAGACGGGCGGCCACGGCCTGGTTAGCGCCCTTGCCGCCAAAGCCCAGGTCGAATTTCTGGCCGAAGATGGTTTCGCCAGGGCGAGGGAACTTGTCACTAAACGTGGTCAAATCCACATTCGCGCTGCCGACCACGGCGATTCTGGGTGTCTTGGTCATGCGATTTCCTCTCTGGCAAGCAAACGCAAAAATATATCAACGCTTTGTACCATCGGCAAGCCGCCCTGTGGAGTTTCTCTATTGGCCTCCTGCTTGCGTTCGACAAAGGTCAAGTCCCTCTCAATCGCATTTGGGCCTCACCAGCCCCGCGAGAATCGGGAAGCTGGTCGCGTTGACGCGCCTGTACCCCAATGTTAGTCTCGCAACGCCTCCAAAAGCATGCGAGCCGTTGACCTGATCCGAAAAAAGCGGGATTCCGGGGAACACACCCACGAGGAAATTGAATACCTCGTTTCCGCTTATACCCACGACGAAATTCCGGATTATCAGATGGCGGCGTGGCTGATGGCCGCGTGGATTCGCGGGCTTTCGCGCGCGGAGCTTGCGGCGCTGACCGAAGCGATGCTGCATTCCGGAGAGGTTGTTGACCACTCGTATCTGCCTGTCAAAAAGGTGGACAAGCATTCGACGGGCGGGGTGGGGGATAAGACTTCCCTCATCCTGGCGCCGATCGTTGCGGCCGGAGGGTTGGCCGTGCCCATGATCAGCGGGCGCGGACTGGGACATACGGGCGGGACGCTGGACAAGTTGGAAGCGATTCCCGGGTTTAATACCTTTCTAAGTCTTGGCGACTTCAAGCGTGTGCTGCGCGAATGCGGCATGGCACTGATCGGACAAACGGCGGAGATTGCGCCGGCGGATAAAAAGATTTATGCGTTACGCGATGCAACGTCCACGGTGGAGAATGTCGGGCTGATTTGCGCTTCGATCATGAGCAAGAAGCTGGCCGAGGGGATCGACGCGCTGGTGCTCGACGTGAAAACCGGGTCGGGCGCGTTCATGAGGAAGGAAGAAGATTCCGTGGCGCTGGCCGAAGTGATGGTGGATACCGCGAAACGCGTAGGGAAGAAGTGCGTGGCGCTGATCACGGACATGGGCCAGCCGCTGGGGCGATTCGCCGGGCATTCCAACGAGGTGGTCGAGTCGATTGAAGTATTGCGCGGAAGAGGGGCGGCGGATTTGCGGGACCTCAGCCTGGAACTTTCCGCTTGGATGTTTTGCCTGGGCGAGCGTACCAAGTCCGTGGAAGAAGGACGGGTGCTTGCCGTGGAGATGGTGAAGTCCGGAAAGGCACTGGAGAGGCTTCGGGAGTGCATCCGTTTGCAAGGGGGCAATGCTCGCGTGATTGACGACACTTCCCTGCTTCCCGGAGCGCGCGGACGGGTGGACGTGAAGAACGGGAGTGCGGGGTTCGTAGAGGACATTAACTGCCTGAACCTGGGGATCGCGCTGGCGATGATTGGCGGAGGTCGCGAGAAGAAAGAGGACCGTATCGATTTTGGCGCCGGGCTGGAATTCCACAAGCGGATCGGGGATTCCGTGAAGCCCGGAGAGCCGCTTGTCACGATCAGCTACAATGCCGAGACACAGCTCCAGGCCGCGCAAAAAATGATTGCCGAAAGCTATCAAATCGGTAATAAAAAACCGCCAGCGCGCCCTTTGATCCGGCGAATCATCGGCGGATAGACTTCTCTCGATTCTTCACAGGGCACAACACAAGGAGACGGAATGGGAAGATTCACGGGAGTACTGGGCATGCTGGTGATTCTCGCCGGGGCCTATCTCTTCTCCACTTCGCGCAAGTCCATCCAGCTCAAGACGATACTTTGGGGATTGGGCTTGCAATTGACGCTCGGCTATTTTGTGCTGCGCTCCACGTTTGGCAGCAAGGTTTTTAGTTTCCTTGGAAACGGCGCCAACAAACTGCTGAGTTTTTCGTATGCGGGTTCCACCTTTGTCTTCGGCGAGCTTGGGATGCCCAAAGAACTCTCGCGTCTGGGATTCAATTTTGCCTTTCAGGTGCTGCCGACGATTATCTTCATCGCTGCGTTTTTCGCCGTGCTTTACCATCTCGGGATCATGCAGCTCATCATTCGCGTCGCGGCATGGATCATGACGCGGGTGATGGGCGCGAGCGGCGCGGAGTCGCTGAACGTGGCGGCGAGCATCTTCATGGGACAGACGGAAGCGCCGCTGACGATTCGTCCTTTTTTGCCGAAGCTCACCAAATCGGAGTTGATGTGCGTGATGACCAGCGGCATGGCGCATATTTCCGGCGGCATGATGGCGGGCTACATCCAAGTGGGCGGCGCGGATCCCAAAAATCTGCTTACGGCGGTGATTATGACCGCGCCGGGGACGCTGCTGATGGCGAAGATGCTGGTGCCGGAGACGGAGCAGTCGTTGACCGCCGGACGCGTCGAGATGCCGAAGATGGAGAAGGAGTCCAACATTCTGGGGGCGATCGCGCGAGGCACCAGCGACGGACTGAATCTGGCCCTGAATGTCGGCGCGATGCTCATCACGTTTATTGCGCTGCTGGCGCTGCTGAACGCGATGATGGGCGGCGTGCACAACTGGCCGCACATGGGATGGTTTCCGGACAGCATGCAGACGCTGTTTGGCTGGATTTTCTCGCCGGTGGCGTGGCTGATCGGGATTCCGTGGCACGACGCGCCGAAAATCGGCAATTTGCTCGGGACGCGCATGGTGATTAACGAATTTGTGGCGTTCAGCCAGCTGGGTCCGATGAAGGGAACGCTCGATCCGCGCTCGTTCACGATCGCGACGTTTGCGCTGTGCGGATTTGCGAATTTCAGCTCGATCGGAATTCAGATTGGCGGAATTGGTGCGCTGGCGCCGGAACAGCGCACGCAACTGGCAAAATTCGGGATTCGGGCCATGCTGGCGGGGACAATGGCGAATCTGATGTCCGCGTGCATCGTGGGGCTGTTTTCGCGATGACGGCTGCGAGGCGCACGACGAAGGCCAAGGCTTCGCCGCAGTTTGTTCACGCCGAAGCGGCGGCACATTTCATTCAGAAGAAGTCCAAGCTGCGGCCAAAGATCGCGCTGGTGCTGGGCTCCGGCCTTGGAGCGTTCGCCGATGAATTTGACGGCGCGGCGCGCATCCCTTATGCGAAAATTCCATATTTTCCGCGTTCCACGGCGATTGGGCACGCGGGGCAGCTGGTACTCGGCAAGGTGGACAGCGTGGAAGTTCTCGGGATGCAGGGGCGCGTGCATCTCTACGAAGGGTATTCGGCGCAGGAAGTGACATTTCCGATTCGCGTGTTTTCGCGGATGTGCGTAAAGGCGGTGATCCTGACGAACGCGGCGGGCGGGATCAAAAGAGAATTCACACAGGGGCGCCTGGTGGTCATCAGCGATCACATCAATCTGCAGGGCGCAAACCCGCTTTCCGGCCCGAACGATGAGAATTTCGGGCCGCGTTTTCCGGATATGACCAACGCGTATGACAAGAAGTTTCGCGAACTGACGCTGGCCGCCGGGCGCAAATTGAACATCGAATTGGGTGAAGGGGTTTATGCGGCGCTGGCGGGGCCGAGCTATGAAACACCGGCAGAGATTCGGTACCTGCGGACGATTGGTGCGGACCTGGTGGGCATGTCCACGGTGCCGGAAGTGATTGCGGCGCGGCATTCAGGGATGCGGGCGCTGGGCATTTCCTGCGTGACGAATGCGGCCGCGGGCGTGCTGGACCAGCCGCTGGATCACAAAGAAGTGCTGGAAACGGCAGAGCGGGTGAAGAGCCAGTTCATCGGGCTGCTGCGCGCGGTGATTCCGCAGATCGCGGCGGAATTTTAGAACTTGCGTCGTTGATGCAGGAGGAAAATCATTTCCTCAGGGGCTAAAACCCATATTGAGGCGGCTTTTTTTGTCGGAGCTAAAGCTCCGACCCCCTTACGACGGCAGGATTCACGGAGGCTGGCATGGCTGAATACGACGCGCTGATTGCCGCGGCAACGAAGGGACGGGAGCACGCGCACGCCAAATTTTCGAATTTCAAGGTGGGGGCCGCGTTGCGCACGCCGTCCGGTAAGGTTTATACGGGCTGCAACATTGAAAACGCCACATACGGCTTGACCGTGTGCGCGGAACGCACGGCGATTTTCAAGGCTATCAGCGAGGGCGAACGCAAGTTCGACGCAATCGCAGTAGTCACGGACACGGATACGCTGACGCCTCCCTGCGGCGCGTGCCGGCAGATCATTTGGGAGTTTTGCGGGGATGTTCCCGTGATTCTGGCAAACCTGAAGGGAAAGACCGAAACGTTCCATATGAGCCAGCTCTTTCCGAAACCGTTCGACTCTTCTAATCTGTAAGACATCTTCCTGAGGATCAAGTGATGAAATTCATTCGCTGCTTCCGTAACCAAATGGCGCTTCCGGTTCTGTTGCTCTTCGTGGCGACAACGAGTAGCGCTCAAGAGATGGCCAAGCAGGCCGTCTCCGTGGACCTGCTGGTGAAGGGCGCCACCATTGTGACGATGGATGCGGAGCGCCACGTCATCGAAAACGGCTTTATCGCCGTGCGTGGCGACCAAATTATCGCCGTCGGGCAGAATCCCGCGGAATTCGCCCCGAAGGGCCTCATCGCCAAAGAGACCGTGGACGCGGGCGGAAAACTCATCATTCCCGGTTTGATAAACGGACACACGCACATTCCGATGGTGCTGCTGCGAGGCCTGATCGACGACGTGACACTGGACGACTGGCTGCGCAAGTATATTTTCCCTGCCGAAGCCAAGAACGTTACCGAGGATTTTGTGCGCTGGGGGTCGCGGCTCGCGCTGGCGGAGATGATCCGCAGCGGAACTACTACTTATGCGGATATGTACTACTTCGAAGATGCGGAGGCCGAAGAAGCCAAGGCTGCGGGCGTACGAGGAGTTTTGGGCGAGACCTGGATTGATTTCCCTGCGCCGGATAACAAGAGTGAAGCGGAGATGGCGGCTTACACGGAGAAATTTCTAAAAAGGTGGCAGGGCGATCCGCTAATCCATGCCGCGGTGGCTCCGCATTCGATTTACACCTGCTCGGAAAAGACGCTGCACGACGCCGCATCACTGGCGCGCAAGTATCATGCGCCAATCCTGATTCACGTTTCGGAGATGCGCAAAGAATACATGGACAGCATCGAGAAGAACGGGGCGACGCCGGTGCAGTATCTGGAGCGCATCGAACTGCTCGGCCCGGATGTGCTGGCGGCGCACTGCATCTGGCTGGACTACACGGACATGAAGATCCTGGCGGAACGGCAGGTGGGATGCGTGCACAATCCCTCGAGCAACATGATGCTGGCGAGCGGCGTTGCACCCGTTGTGGACGAACGCGCGGCCGGCATGCGCGTGGGCCTGGGCACAGACGGCCCGGCGGGCAGCAACAATGACCTCGACATGATGGAGGAGATGGACCTGGCCGCGAAACTCCAGAAGACGTACCGCGTGGACCCGCGCGCGCTGGGAGCCAAGGGAGCGCTGGAGATGGCGACCATCGAAGGGGCGCGGGCCTTGCACATGGAAAAGGAGATCGGGTCGCTCGAAATTGGGAAGAAGGCGGACTTCGCCATCTTGAATCTGGATGTGCCCAACGCGGTGCCGATGTTCGACGTGTATTCGCAGATTGTGTATGCGCTGAAGGCTAGCGAAGTGGAGACCGTGGTTGTGGGCGGAAAAACGCTGTTGAAGAACGGCAAGCTGCTCACGGTGGATGAAGCCGCGGCGATGGCGAAAGGCAAGGAGTACGGCAGGAAGGTTGCGGCATCACTGAAGTAACCGCGGTTGATTTGATGTACTAGCACCGTCTGTCGAAGACTTTTCGTTAGGGCGCGTGGCCATTTGTCAGGCGGTCGGCCTCTTGCTGCTCCTGCCTGGCCAACTGCGCGCGCCCAGTCTTGGCATAGAGCTGCGACAGGTGACGGTGGGGTTCCGCTTGCGTTGGCCGCAGCCTTGCGGCTCCCTTCCAGTAGCGAATGGCTTCGTTTTCTGCCGATTTCGCTTCCGCCTGGTCGGCGAGAATCACGGTCGCCTGGTACAACAATTCCTGCGTGGACTTCTCTCCGGGGTTCAATTTGTTGGCGTAGCTTAATTCGGTGTACGCGCCCGGGGTATCGCCGAGCTTCCAAAGCACATTTCCGTAGAGAGAGCGCAAGGGAAACAAATCCGGCCAATGGCGGGTGGCCTGTTCCAAAGGAGTGCGGGCGTCTGCGTAGCGCCCGAGTTGGAAATAGGTGTACGCGAGGTTGTATTGCACCTGTGGGGAACGAGGAGATATTTCGGCCGCGCGTTTCAGCGACGGCAGCGCATCTTCCAAAAAACCGTGCTGACCGTAGAGCACGCCGAGGGATAAGAGCTTGTCCGCATTGTTGGGGTCGTTGAGATGTTCGCAAACGGCTCGCGCCTGTTCGGTGAGGCCATGGTTGAGTTCCTGATCACATTGCACTTTGAGCTGTGTGAGTTTGTCGCTAGCGGCTTTTTCTTCTTTGGTACGGGCAAAGGCCTGATTGGCCTCTTCGGTGCGGCCTTGCTTGCGATACAGGATGGCCAACTGATAGAAGGCGCGGGAGTCGGCAGAATTGATCTGCGTTGCTTCCTTGAGCCATTTCTCGGCGTTGGCCTCGTCACCGGCCTTCAGATAGGCCATCCCAAGATAAAACGCCGTGTCCGGGTAGGGGGGCTTGGCAGCTGCTTTGGAGAGATTTTCAATCGCACTTTTGTAGTTCTGTTGCTCCTGGTCGATCCGGCCGAGGTAGTAGTAGATGCCGGGCTGGTCGCCGGCATCCTTGCGGACTTTTTCAAACTCGGCGCGGGCGTCGGGGTAATTGCGCTGTTCGAACAAGGCGACGGCCAGCGGAAAGCGAGCGCGCATCACCAGTGTGGGATCCAGTTCCAAGGCGGCGCGAAATTCACTGGCGGCGTCAGCGTAACGCTCACTGCGGAGCGCTTCGTAGCCCTTACCGAGATGAACCTCTACACTTTGGGGCGCTGTTTGAGGGTTTGACAGATCTTGCGGGGCGCTTTTCGAGGAAAAAGCAATTAGAAGGAGGAAGGTGCCAAGAAGCAATCTTGGAATTTGCGAGGCGGCGAAAATGTTCCGAATCGGCATAAATCGTGAGCGGCGTCTCACAGAGTAGCACAAGCCAATTTTCCACAAGGAAGCACAGGAGTGGCCCCACGATGTAGTGGCGTGTCAAACATCCGCTTGACATGCCCCCGAAGGAGAAGTAATTTCTTTTCACTATTTTTCCCCGTACTCCAAGCGTTGTTCGAGCCGCCGGGGATGTTTGAGGATCGCAGGCGGTCGTTGCTTCATTTAAATGCCGCGAATCCAGGGTGCTTCAATCCGGCGGGAAGGTTAACTGCTTTTCGCTGCTAACCTCCTTTGCTCTAAAGCTTGAGTCCAGGGTCCCAAAAAAGGGGCATAAGAAGATGACGAAGAGGATGCTTTTCGTGGTCGTTGCCTTTCTCGCGGCTCTGTGTTGTTCCCAGTCGAGCTACGGACAGGCGATCGGAAGTTTCTCGGGAACGGTGACGGACAAAACAGGATCGGCGATTGTCGGAGCCTCAGTCACGGTGACGAACCAGGCGACTGGGGTTGCACGCGATATAAAGACGGACGAGACGGGGCACTATATTGTGAACTATCTGCCTGTCGGGGCGTATACGGTCCATGTGGAATTCAAGGGGTTTCAACCGGCCGAATCGAAGGATCTCAAGCTGCAAGTGGATGAGTCTCGAGAGGTCGACTTCTCGCTGAATCCTGCTTCGGTGTCTTCCACTGTTGAGGTTGTCGCGGACGAGGTAGCGGTGACGACCACGAACCCGACGCTTGGCCAAGTGATCACCTCGCAGCAGGTGGCTCAGTTGCCGCTCAATGGCCGAGACTTCGTGCAACTGGCTACGCTGACTCCCGGCACGACGCAGGAGACCAACCCGAACAGCTTCTTCAATGGAGGACCGAGCTCGGAAGTTTCCGCACGCGGCTCCTTCTCTCTCTCTGTCGGCGGCTCCCGCGCCAATAGCACCGACTGGCTGCTCGATGGCAACGACAACAACGAATTGACCGCCGGCGGCATCGGGATCCTTTCGTCGATTGACGCGGTCCAAGAGTTTAAGGTGCTCACCTACAACTACTCCGCGGAATTCGGAACGCGCGCGGGACCGACGGTTCTGGTTACCACCAAGTCCGGCAGCAATGATTTTCACGGTTCCTTGTATGAATTCCTGAGGAACACCTCACTCGACGCGAAGAGCTTTTTCGCGACCAAAGCCGAGAAATTCAATCTGAATCAGTTCGGTGGCTCGCTGGGCGGCGCGATCCGCAAGAATAAGACGTTCTTCTTCATCGACGGAGAGCAGAAATTCCAGCGGCACGGCATTAACTTTACGGGCTTGGTCCCAACCGACGCCATGCGCGGAACAGACCCGACCAAGCCTTACCTGGACTACTCCACGGATGCGTTTGGCAACCCGATCCCGATCGGGGCACTTGTCAATCCTCACATGAATGGTGCGCCCGACAATGTCAACGGCGCAGGAAACCTCTTCCAATGCGATGCCAACGGTATTCCACTGCCAGCGGATATTAGTATGACGAATGGCAACTACGGAAATCAGGGGGTTGGAGCCCAGGCCTGCAACAAAATCCCTCTCAACCTGTTGAATCCCATCGCCAGGCAGATGTTCTCATTCTTTCCCGAACCAAATGCCAATAACTCACAACTGGGATACAACTATGTGAACGCGCCGGTGCGCAAGCTGGATGAAACCAAGTTCGATATTCGTCTCGATCAGAACTTTTCGGCGAGTGATACCGCTTACGCGCGCTTCAGCTACGATCAAGCGGTTTCTTTTGTTCCCGGCGGTGCAAATGGATTCCCGGACTTTGCCGAACAGTCCCCCTTTGCGAGCAACCAGGGCATACAGAACCACGGCCGAAACATCGTGTTGTCCGAAACGCATATTTTTTCGCCGACCAAGGTCAACCAGGTTACCGGCGGTTATAACCGAATCTTCAACTACATCACCTCGCAGGGAGCGAACAGTTGCCTTGCGACGACGATCGGGATTCCCGGCGCCAACCTGGGCTGCGCGGACGGCAGCACCTGCACGGGGGACGTGATCAGTTGCGGTTTGACTTCCACGCAGTTTGACGGAGGATACTGGTCGCTCGGTGACCGCGGGTTCACACCGTTCACTGGCGGCACAAACGTCTATTCCATCAACGATTCCTTTGACATGATCGTTGGAAAGCACGACATCAAGATGGGTGGCTCGATTCGCGCCATGCAGATGAACGTGCGTACCAATGGTTTCCAGGACGGTTACTGGATTCTATCGGGGTTGTGGACCGGCGCTCCGTTTCCAAACGCTGTGAGTCCTGTAGCTGATTTTGCTTTGGGTCTTAGCAGCCTTGCGATTCACGACCAGACTTTCGAAGGCGACACCACGGGTCGCCGGTGGAAAATTTTCCGTCCATACGTTCAGGACGACTGGCGCGTCTCGAAGGACCTTACCTTAAACCTTGGCCTGGCGTGGGCCATCACTACACCCATTTCGGAGGTCATCGGCCGTCAGTCGAACTTCAATTTCGCCACCGGCCAATTTTCGATTCCGGGCGAGAATGGAGTGGGTAACACCGCGGGCATCAAGACCTACTTTGGAGCGTTTGAGCCGCGCATTGGCCTGGCCTATAAGATCCTGGGCAGCGACAAGACGGTGCTGCGGGCTGGCTACGCCATTTACCATGATTCTTCCTGGAACCAGGGCGGGCAGGGGCTGTGGCAGAACCCTCCCTTCTATGCCGAGTCGGACGCCTTCGCGTTCGGGGGAGCCTGCACCTTCGCGTATGCGGCGTGTGCCAGCCAGTTTGATCAGACTCCCTCGGCAATCAGCTTGTCCAGCGGCTTTCCCATCTTCACTGCGCCGCCGGATCCCAATAGCTTCACTGGCACGATTCTGTCGCAGAACCCCAACTTCCAACCGGGCGTGGTGCAGCAGTTTAACGTGAACGTGGAGCGCCAGGTTCCGGGCGATCTCGTTCTGACTGTTGGCTATGCGGGGTCCCGCGCAACGCATATCTTGATTGACGGGAACAACCTCAATGTCCAGACGCCCTTTGCTTGCGGGAGTGTGTCTGGATATACGTTGGGCTGCGGTCCGGGGGGCACGTTCATGAATGCTCCCTATTTTGGAACGCCATTCCAGTTCTCAACCATCACCAACATCACCGATCAGGGAAGAGCGAACTACAACTCCCTGCAAATCAAGGCGGAAACCAAGAACGCGCGCCATGGTCTGTATGCCCTGGTGTCGTACACTTATTCACGCGCGTATGACAACGGGTATGCGGACGGTCTCGGGTCCTCGATTGGAGCAGTGTACTATCCACTGTATAACTGGCAAAAGCTGGACTGGGCGCTCTCACAGATCAACCTGAACAATAACTTCACCGCTAGCGTGATTTACGATCTGCCCTTTGGTCATGGCAAGAAGTGGGGCAGTAATTGGAGCAACGCAATGAATACCGCGCTGGGTGGCTGGCAGGTGACGCTCATCGAACACATCAGTTCCGGCTTCCCGGTGTTCGTCGTGGACAGCGCCAATTTCAGTTCGGGCGTGAACTTCCAACAGAACGGGAACAGCTTGATTCGTCCGGACCAGGTAGGCGATCCGAACAAGGGTGGTCAGGTGGCCGCGAATCCCGGATGTACAGCACCAGCCCAAGTTCATAACGTGGAGCACTGGTTTAATCCATGCGCGTTTGCGACAGCAGCACCCGGTACGCTGGGAAATGCCAACCGCACTCCGCTGAGTGGGCCAAACTTCGTGAATACGGACTTCTCCGTGGTCAAGCGCTTCGCTCTCCCCTGGGAGAACATGGGGCTGGATTTCCGCGCGGAGATTTTCAACCTGGCCAACCACGCGCAATTTGGCCTTCCGAATACGGGCGCAACAGGTTACGCCGACATCGAGACGTCGAACTTCGGAGCGATTACATCGACGGTCAACAACCCCCGAGTCATTCAGTTCGCTCTGAAATTGACGTTCTAGGTTCGGGCCTTGGAACACGAAACGTCGTCTAGTTCACGACCCACGGCGCAGGCCGTGGGTCGTTTTCTTTTGGGCATTGTGTCTATTGCACTGCTTTTTGGCTCCAGCGCGTCCGCGCAGACGCGCCGCAAGGTGATTATTGACCAGGATTGCTCGGGGCCCGGCGGGAGCAACATGCAGACGCTGATGACGCTGATCCAGTCGCCGCAGGTGGATGTGCTGGGCATTACGATTGTCACGGGCAATCAATGGCGGGATGAAGAAGTGGTGCACGCGCTGCGGCTGCTCGAGATTATGGGGCGAACGGACATTCCCGTCGTGCTCGGCGCTGTGTTTCCCCTGTGGCGGACACACGAAGAGGCAGTGCAGTGGCAGGAGCGCTACGGCAAGGTTGGGTACGCGGGAGCGTGGGACCCTCGATGGTGGCATGAACCGTTTGTAGTGCCTCCACCCAAGGAAGGCCAGCCCACAACCAAGCCATCCGCGGAAGACGCCGCGCATTTCCTGATTCGCATGGTGCACCAGTATCCGCACCAGGTGACCATCTACGAGGGCGGGCCGATGACGAATCTGGCGCTGGCGCTGCGCATTGATCCGCAATTCGCGGAACTTGCGCAGGAACTGGTTTTCATGGGCGGCAGCCTGAATCCGGCAACGGACAATCCGGAGTTCGTCAACGTGCCGCGGCACGAGTTCAATTTCTGGATGGATCCCGAAGCCGCAGACGGCGTGCTGCACGCTAACTGGAAGAAGATTACCTGCACGTCCGTGGACATCTCGCTGAAGACACAATTGACACAAGCAATGGTGGATGAAATCGCAAAAGCGGGAACGCCGCTGGCGCAATATATCGCGAAGTATTACCTGCGCGCGCCCGGAGCGGATTTGATGTGGGACGAGCTCGCAGCGGCGGCGTGGATCGATCCGTCGATCATTACGAAGCGCGATGTCCGCTACATGGCAGTGGATACCGAGCACGGCGCGGGGTATGGCAACACGTTGACGTGGGGTGAAGGGGATAAGCCGAAGCTGCCGGTGCGGCACGTGGAAATCCTGGTGGACCTCGACCTGGAGCGCTTCAATCACATGTTCGTGGAGCTGATGAAGGCGCCTACGCCGGCGCCAGTGGCACATTAAGGCTTGGCGGCAGGCTTTTCCGGTGTTGCAGCATCGCCTTGCATCGTGTAGATGAACTGGCCCAATTCGCGCCGCCGCTGCTCGAGCTGGGCCTTTTTCTTCTCGGAGACCTCGTTGTAAAGCTGGGACTCTTTCCGAGCTTTCTCCGTGTCGCCCATTTCCCGGTAAACCTGGGCCAGGCGAAGGTGCGCTTCATCCGGTAAAGGCGTCAATTCCACGGCCTTTTGGAGCGCTGCCACCGCCTCTGTGTAATCGCGCTGCTCGGCCTGGAGTAAGCCCAGGTGCAAATACGCATCGCCGAATTTGGGATTGAGCACGATCGCTTTGTTTAACTCGGTCTCCCTCGCGGCGAAATCCGCGCTACCGCGTCTTTGCTTCTCCAGTCCGACCGCGTAGTAGTAGTGCGCGTTGGCATTCTCCGGCTGTAACTTGGCAAAGCGGTGGAACGCATCCACCCATTCCTGCGGCTCGCTCTTCGCGACTTCCTGCACCTTTCCAAGAAACAGATAAGGCCTCGGATCCGAGGGATTCAGCGCACTTGCCTGCAGGAGCCAGCGCGCAGCCTGGTCGTGGAGATCCTGCGCGTAAGCGGAAGCGCCGAGTCCCACCAGAAGGCGAATCGAGTCTGGGTACAAGCGATGTCCTTTGGCAAAAACCTCCGAGGCTGGTTCATATGCGCGGTGCAGCAGCAGTTCGGCGCCCCAGGAAAACAGGTGAGGCTCGGTCGGGTCCATCTCCGCTGCGCGCTGATATTCCTTGGCGGCTTCCACTGGTTGGCCTTCGGCCTCTTTGATTTCGGCGAGCAGGGCGTGAGCATCGCCCGTGTCCTTTTGCTTGAGAAGTGTCCCGGCCAGAGCATCCGCACGCTTCGGGTCGCCGCTTCGAACATATGCGAGCGCGAGCCAGTAGTTCGCGCCGAAATCCTGCGGGTTTTGTCGCCTGGCATGCTCAAAGTAGGCGATTGCATCGCCGGGCCTACCGGCCTGGAGAAGCTGCTTTCCAGCTCGCAAATTGCCTGCAAAATCGGACGGATCCGGGCGCGGCAATTCTCCCAAGGGTAGCGCATTTGTGATCTTGCTCACTCCGGGAGGTTCCTCCGCAAGAGAAGCGGTGTCTTTCGCCAGCGCTTCCTTTGTGGGCAAGGTTACGTTTGAGCCGTGTCCGCCGACGTCACTGGGATCGGAGACGCCCGCGACTGTGAAGCGTGGCTCGTCCGAATACTCCATTGCCTGGGCCGGATTTTCGCCAGTTGGGGGCTTCGCGGCCTGCGCTTCGGTCAACTGCAAATTAACAGAAGCGGTTTGTGCCTGGCTCAACGAAACCGGTCCTTGCGAGGCCTCCAGGAATCCCTGCTTTTGCGCTCGCAGCATGTACGTGCCCGCCGGGAGACTGTTAAAGCGGAAATGGCCGCCGGCGTCGGTGGTTGCGGACTGCGTCCTGCCCTCGACCTGATCGTCCAGCCAGACTTTGGCTTGGGGGACTGGTTGTTTGTGCGCGTCGCGGACGTACCCCTCAATGCTTGCCGTTGCGTTTTGTGCAGCCAATGTTGTGGCTGCCGGGAACGCATAGAACAGGGTGAGCGCGGCCAAGCACAATTTATGTGAAAAGCAACTCATGCGGCAAAGGAAGAACGGACCTGCAATCGCGAACTGATGCCTCATCGATGTTATCCGCCGCGCAAGTCCCGGGCAAACTATTGCGAAAGAGATTCCAGTTCCCTTTTCGCCTGCGGCTGGCCGGGATGTACCTTGAGCAACTGCTCCAGCGTGGCGCGGGCCTTGGATTTATCGCCCTCAATCGCATACATACGGGCTAAGTTCAAATACGAAGGTTCGTACTCCGGTGCAACACGGATCGATTCCAGAAAGCTCTTCTCTGCGTCCGCTGGCCGGCGGGCGCGCAAAAACAGAATCCCCAGATTATTGAGCGCTTCCGGGTACGCGGGGCGTGCCGCAAGTGCCTTCTGCAAATACTCATAGGCGTGATCGGTGTCATCCGTCTGAGCGTACACCATGCCTAAGCTATAGTTCGTCTCGGCATCGTCTGGACGCAGAGCCAGCGCGCGCTCGAGGGCGCTCCTGGCGTTTTGCCAGTCCTTTTTCTGGCGATAGGCGTTGCCAAGATTTTGCAGGGCAACGGGATTTTCCGCATTGATTTGCAGCGCTTTCTGAAAGTAGGCGATTGCCTCGTCGGTTTTGCCTTCGCGGGCGGATAAAATTCCAAGATTGTTCCAGGCATTCGGCATCGTGCCGGGATAGTTCGCTTGCGCGCGGCTGGCTCGCAAAAAATATTCCCGCGCCTGCGCGTTTTTCTGTTGCTCCAGGTAGACGCTCCCCAGGCCGTAGAGCGCTTCCGCGCCTCCCGGGTCGTCTTTTTCCGCTAACCGAAAGTAAGCCTCGGACTGGCCGAGATAACCGCGGTCGTAGAAAACGGCACCGAACGAAAGATAGTTTCTACCCACTTCGTAGGTTTCGTGCACGCCGGGAAACGGCAGTCCGAGCGCCATGCGTTCGGCTTCCGTCGTTGGAATGTGCGCGGCGTCTTCGTTCACACCATTCATGGGGAGCGAGCCCTGATAGATCTTCACGATGTCGCCGCGCGAGTCGAGGAGGAAGGCTGTCGGCAAACCCATATCGCGATGGCGGTCGAATAAGCGTCCGTAGAGCAGGTTGTAAACTCCAGCAGTCTCCTCCGATGCGCGGATGATGGGGAACGTAGATTTCGCGGGCATTGGGGCGTATTTTGGTTCTCCAGCTTCTCCACTCGCAGATTCATCTGCTTGCACGACAACGACCTGGAGCTTCCCTTCCCCATGGATCTGCTGCAAAGTTTGTAGCTCCTTTTCCCACCCCGTAAGCCTCGTTGAGCCGAAATAGAGCAGGACGGATTGGCCTCGCAAGTCCGCGAGCGAGTGGCTCGTCCCCGAGGATTGGTCAAAAGGAATTTCTGGCGCCGCCACCGGAACGAGAAGCCAGGTCTCCACATTCGCCGGAAGATTCATTGGTCTGGACACAGTTTCTTTGGTCCTTGGCTTTTGAGTGGGAGTGCGGACAGCAAACGGCTCTTGGCGAATCGCTGCTGATCCCTCCTCGATCCAGATCCGATGATTTGCCCGGAGATCGTCCACGCGTTGCGCCAATCCGCTGGGCCAGCGGATCGTGGCGCTGATTTTGCCGGTTGCCTGGCCCAGGCCGAAAAGCAATTCCTTACTGTGCTGTGCGAGGAATCCGGAGCCCGCCTGGACCATCTTTGTCTGGCGCACGTCCCCGACCTCAAGGGTAACCTCGGCACCGATTGCATCGCGATTCGATCTCGTGCCCGTTAGGCGCAGAGCAATTGAAGGCGGGAGTTGGGGCATCACGTTTTTCAAATAACGCAACTCCGGGGCGTTGCGGTTCTTCAGGACCATTTCGACGCGACCGTCGCCGTCAAAATCAGCGAAAGCAAAGGTCCGGCTGTCCTCGATAAAATCGAGGCCGGCAGCGCCCGAGATGTCCGAAAATGTTCCATCCGAGTTGTTCAGGTAGCACAGGTTGCGCTCATAGCCGCTCCAGGTGGCGTCCGCACGGATCAGGTCGTTGATGGCGTTCCAGCCTTGCTCGTAGGCAGCGTTGGGCGTTGCACCTTGCGGGGAGTTGGCCACGACCTGCCGCCAGAAGAAACTGTTCAAATCATTCTGGAGAGGACCGGAGATCATTCCGTTAGCAATATAGATCTCCGGATATCCGTCGTGGTCCAGGTCCCAGACGTCGCTCGACCAGGCCCACCTGCCCATGAGCGTTCCCGACTGCGGGCCAACATCGTCGAACTTTCTGTCCCCCTGATTCCGGTACAGGCGATTGCCCATGGCGTGCCGCTGGTAAAGCGCGCGCACGTCGCCGCTGGCGTTCCGTTGAAACTGCTCCTGCATGGAAACGCGCAGCCCGGCCGCGGTCCACATGTCCGCAACATACAGGTCCTGGCGGCCATTGCGGTCGTAGTCCAGCCAACTGACGCTCATGCCCGCGCCGACGTCTTCCACCCCCGCTTCTTTCGCGATATCTGTGAAGGTGCCATCCCCATTGTTGCGGTAGAGATTTTTTCTGCCGAAATCGTTCACGACGTACAAGTCCGGCCAGCCGTCGCCATTGAAATCGGACCACGCGCAACAAAAGCTGAAGCGCTGATTGTTTTGGTTGAGGCCGGTCTCTTGCGTGGCGTCGCGGAAGGTGCCGTTGCGATTGTTCTTCATCAAGAAATTGGGCGGACCGTTTTCCGCGGCGTAGTAAGGGGTGGGATAACGGTATTGATCTGCTCCCTGGTAATACGAGTAGAGGCAAAAGTAGATGTCGAGCCAGCCGTCGCGGTCGTAATCCGCAATGGCCGCGCCGGTAAAGGTACCTTGGGGCGGATTCGCAAACTGAAAGGCCCTCGGCTCCAGGCGAAATTTGCCGTTGCCTGCGTTGAGAAAGAGCACGGGCCCATTTGCGCGGACGACGATCAAGTCCTGACGGCCATCGTTATCCACATCGGCGAGTAGCGCACAAGCGGTATTGTCGAGAAGGCCTGTCCCGGACGATTCGGTTACGTCCTCAAAGGTTCCGTCGCCACGGTTGCGGTACATCCGGTTCGGCAAGCCGGCTGGCTGACAAATGTACAAGTCCTCAAAACCATCGCTATCGATATCGCCCACGGCAACGCCGTTATGCCCGTAGATATCGATGCCGCTTGCGCCATCGAGTACGGTGCGCCAATAGTCCACGCCCAGCATGAACTGAGTTCCAAACGATTTGCACCCGCCAAAGGCTTCGACCGCACGGTCCTCGAAAATCGGAACCAGCGAACGGCTGCGCGTCTCCTCCAGGTTGCTCCATTTGACCAGCCGAGCTTCCGTGCCCGGGCCGAGCACCCACTCCAAATCCAGATGTCCCGCGCGCTGCTCGCGATGGAATCCGTTGCCTGCGCCAACCAATTCGTAGCGAACGCGCGTTTGTACCGGAATGGCGGCATCCCCAGCGGCGGCGTGCCGAGTTCCCGTGCGGATGCCGATGATCTGGAATTCGACGGTAAGCAACCGGGAAAATGTCTCCAGTGCGGCCACCCATTCCGGAAGGAACGCCTCCTGCCCGAGCATTGGCGCGCCTTTGAACTCTGCCTGCCATACTTCCAAGCAACCTTCGATCTTGCGCCGGGGTTTCAAGCTGGGGTTTGGAGAAGCCGCAGTGAAACCCTTGCCCATCACCTGCTCCAACGCAGCCGTGCTTCGCGGCGATCGTAGAAGATCTTCTCGGCAGGCCTGCAAAATCGCTTCGATCCTGTCGCTGTAAACTTCCGTGAGATAGCTGTCATTTTGCGCGGCGACTTTTTGCAGTACCGCATCGATTGGGCGAGCTTTTTGGTAGTGGGGATGAACGTGGTATTCCGCATTGGAGGTAGCTTGCGGAAGTGGACTAAAGGAAGAAAAAGGCCATGCCAGGCCTGCCGGGATAAAGGACAGGGCCACGCCTTGGCCATAGTGCAGAAATTCGCGCCGGGTTAATTTGCCGAATTGCCGCTGCTTCCTTGGCCGGCTCAGACAGATTTCTCCATGATTTTCGCGTGAAAAGCGAATCTAGCATCGGACTCCCGAAGCGTCAAGAAAAGCGCAAACCGGCAGCAAGTGTTGAGAGCTACTGGCTTTGGGGAAGGGCCAACAAAAACATCCATCCGCCCGCGGGGTTTGTCTAATGTTCAGTGCGGCATGCACAAGGAGGGGCGGCGGTGCGAGTTGTCATTATCGGCGGCGGATTTGCCGCCGTGCAGTTTGCCAGAACATTGCGCAAGAAGCTACGCGCTTCCGAATGCGAGATATTGCTCTTCAATCGCGAGAATCACATGGTGTTTCATCCCCTGCTGGCAGATGTCGCGGGGGCTTCGATTAACCCGAACGCAGCGGCGACGCCGTTGAGGCAGATGCTTCCGGGAGTTGCGTGCCGCACGGAGCGGGTGCAACGAATTGACCTGGTGAATTCGCAAATCGAATTCGACGACGGCACCGGCCTGCTGAGCCGGATGCCCTACGACCACGTGGTGGTCGCCTGCGGCGCGGAAAGCAATCTGAACATTATTCCCGGGATGTCGGAACATGCATTTGGTTTCAAGGTGATACGCGACGCGATTGATCTTCGGCAGCACATGGTACGGCAAATGGAACGAGCCGAAGCGGCAAGCGATCCCGAGCAGCGGCGTTGGAATTTGAGTTTCATCGTGGTGGGAGCAGGTTTCAGCGGCGTGGAAGTCGCCGGGGAAATGAACGAACTGGTGCGCAGCAGCACGCGCTTCTACAGGAATTTCCGCAAAGAAGACGTGAGCGTCAGCCTGGTGCATACGCGGGATGTGATCCTTCCCGAAGTGGCTCGCAGCCTAGGGGAATTTGCAAGAAAAAAGATGGAGAAAGCGGGCATTGAGGTCATCCTGAACAAACGCGCGGTGGCCGCGACGCACGAGGGCGTGGAACTCAATGACGGGGGCGTGCTGCGGGGGGCACGATCGTTTGCACGATTGGAACGGCACCCGCGCCGCTGGTACAGAATCTGCAGGTGGCGAAGGAACATGGGCGCATTCTCACGACGCCGGATATGAGAATCGAGGGGCAGGCGAACGCATGGGCGCTGGGCGACTGCGCGCTGATAATCAACATGTTTGACAACCAGCCCAGCCCTACCACTGCGCAATTTGCGGAACGCCAGGGCCGGCAAGCGGCGCTGAATCTGTTCCGCGTTATTCGAGGGGAAGCGACGCAGCCGTTTCGATTCAAGGCACTGGGGCAGCTTTGCTCCATTGGCGGCTACCAGGCGGTAGCGGAAATCTTCGGGATGCGCATTTCGGGCTTTCTGGCCTGGTTTCTATGGCGGGGTGTGTATTTGTTCAAGCTGCCCACGTGGTCCCGGAGGATCAAGGTCGGGCTGGACTGGGCCTGGGATGTGCTTTTTCCGCGTGACCTGAGTTTCCTGAATACCGACACGACCCAACAGCTTTCGCACGCTTACTATCGGCCCGGGGATATTATTCAGCGGCGGGGAGAACCCGCGCGGTTTTTCAGCGTGATTGAAGAAGGCGAAGTCGAGATCCTGCAAACGACCGATGAGAATCCCGAAGGAAAAGTGTTGGGGGTTCGCGGGAAAGGCGACTACTTCGGGGACACCGCCCTCGCCGGAAACCGCCCGCACACCACGACCATCCGCGCGCGTACCCCTGTCCGGTTGCGGCAATTGGGCAGCGGGCTGTTCTCCGAGGTTGCCAGTACCTTCCTTCCGCTTCGAGAATTGCTAGCTGACGCGGCACTGCGGCGCTCCAAGGATTTTTGGGCACGAGTGCCATTGGAGAAAGCCGTTCTGGAAAATGAACCGCTGGCATCACTCGTGGAGCCGCCGGCGACGCTGCTACAGAAAGACGTGACTCTGCCCGAAGCGATCAATGCTTTGTCAGAGAGTCCGACGGGTGAATTGCTGATCGTGGACGAGAAAGGACATCTGTGGGGCACGTTTGATCGGCATGATGTGCATCAAATTCTGGCGCAAATTGCCGAAATTCCGCAGGATCAACGGGCAGATTTGCCGCGACGCAAACTGAGGGACTTTGTCCCGGCGAATTCGCTGTGCGTTGCGCAAAACGATTCGGCGCTGACAGCTGCCATGACCCTGCTGGATCATGGGAGACCCTGGTTACCGGTGGTGCAGAGCAAAGATGATCTTCACGCGGTGGGATACGTGCGAGGAGAGCGCATTGTGAACCGGATGATCGAGAAGCTCGGACATCGTCTGGCAGATCAAAGTTCCGCAGCTAAAGCGGGGTGAAAAACGAAGGGTCCTAGAGACGCACATTGGCGTGCTGAAAGGGAAGCAATTTTTGGCTGGGAGGCCTGGACTCGAACCAGGATAGCCAGATCCAGAGTCTGGAGTCCTACCAATTGGACGACCTCCCAGCCGGTGGGAGAAACGCTGCAAGCGGAGACGCACGGTAGTGCTACAAACCGCCACTGCAACCTTTCTAGAGTAAAACGCCTTTCGTCCTTGCGTCAACCCAGTCACAATTCCCCCATTTCGCGCCGCGATCAGGCTGCTCTCTCGAACGTAGAAAAGGTTGCGGGACATGTCTGCCCGTGGTATTGTCCCCACTCATATTGTCGACCCTGCGCGTGCTCGATTCCTGCCTCTCGGGAATTTCATGTGCGAACAGGCATGGGTTGCGCGAGCTCATAAAGAACAAATCTGTGTTGGGTTCACTCCTATCTAACTTTTTGGGGTCCCTTTACTGAATTCCAGGGGGAAAGCATGCTCGAACGGCTCAATCTTCTCCGACGCGGTTATACGCGCTTCCGGTTTGTTTGGCTGGCGGCCTTGCTGATTCCGGTGCTGGCCACCGCGCAGCAACCCGCAGGGGCCGGCGCTTCAGCGAGTTCGAATTCGACGAAACCCGATTCCCCAAAGCCAAAACAGGGGGCCGTGAGAAACCCCCAGGAGAGCTCCACAGAACGTTACGTGGGGTACGTCACCACGCGCTCGATTTTCTTTCCCGATATCGCTACCAGCCCCGGTCCGCTCTCCGTTGGCGGCAAATTCAAAATTTTCCTGGATCAGGCGATCTCCCCTGCCTACATTCTTGCTTCCGGACTCAGCGCCGCAAAGAACCAGGCCACGAATTCTCCCAGCTCTGTCGGCCAGGGTTGGGACGCCTACGGGACGCGTTACGGGTACTCCATGGCCCGCTCCTCGTCGCAAGCCTTCTTCGGCACCTTCGTTTTTGCCTCGATGTTTCGCCAGGATCCGCGATTTTTCCCGGAGCACAATCCAGGATTTTTTCATGCCCTAAAATACTCCGCCGTGCGCATGGTGGTTACCCGCAACGACAAGGGCAACGACACGTTTAACTCCTCCGGCCTGCTGGGTCCGCTGGCGGCGGAGGCGCTGTCCAACGCCTATTATCCCGCAAATCAGCAGACGGGCGCCCTGACCATGGAACGCTACGGAAGCGATCTCGCGTGGAAGTTTTTCGGTAACATGTTGAAGGAATACTGGCCGACGATCTTCCGCGACTTGCATCTGCAGTCTTTGAAGGTTGTACCAAATCCCGGTGAAGTGATGAAACCCTGAGCGAGCAGGACAGGCCGCGACTGCATTCAATGTCGTCAGAGCAGGAGCCTTACTCCTGCTCGAGCTGCTTGCGGGCGGCTCGCAGTTCGGCGCGTAGTTGTTCGGTGACTTTGGGATATTCGAGATTCATCCCCGAGAGGGCATCCACGATCGTCGCCACAACCAGAAGACGCGTAAACCATTTATTGTCGGCGGGTACCACGACCCAAGGCGCATGCTTCGAGGCCGTATTGCGAATCATTTTCTCGTACGCCGCCTGGTAATCGTCCCAATACCTTCGTTCCCGCACGTCGGCGGCTGAGAATTTCCAGTTCTTCTCGGGGTTATCGAGCCTCTCCAGAAACCTTCTTTTTTGCTCCTTGCGGGAGACATTCAAGAAGAACTTCCGGATCGCAATGCCGTTCCGCGTAAGATATTTCTCAAACGCAGTGATGTCTTCGTAGCGGCCTTTCCAGAAATGGTCATCGCGGAATTCGCTGGGAATCTTCTGTTTTTTCAGCAATTCCGGGTGCACTCGCACGATCAGCACTTCCTCGTAGTACGACCGGTTGAAAATGCCGATTTTTCCTCTTGGCGGAAGGCAGCGGTTCGTGCGCCAGAGAAAATCGTGAGCAATCTCCTCGGCCGAAGGTGCCTTGAAGGAAAAAACATCCACGCCCTGCGGATTCACGCCGGACATGACGTGCTTGATGGTCCCGTCTTTCCCCGCGGCGTCCATAGCCTGAAAGATCATCAGAAAGCCCCAATGACTTTGCGCGTAAAGCATGTCCTGCATCTCACTCAGAAAAGCAACGCCCTGTTCCAGCCATTTCTTGGCTTCGGGCTTGTCTTCGGAGTTCAATTTGTGGGTGTCGCCGGGATCGTGATCCTTGAGGCGAAATTTCTTCCCATCTTCAATGACGTAAGGCTTGATGAACTTGTGGATGTTCCGGAAGCTTCTCTTTTGCATCCTTGCTCCTAGCACTTAGGGGACACGGGCGAACACACGCGCGCGGGAAATGTTTATCAATGCATCATGGCACCCCGAAGGCTGGGGTTTCAAGCTTCGGGTGGTCTAATCCCGCGGCAGCTACTGCGAACAAGAAGCAGCACTGACAATCTCCCAGAACGTTTAGCGGGAAGTTTCTTTCATCCGGCCGTTTCGAATCTCGAATTCGGTTCCGCCCCAAGTCACGCGATTGGAAGTATAGCCGGCCAACCAGACAGCAAAGTGAATGGCGTCGCGCAGCGGCACCAACCACAACTTCCGTGCCAGGACCTCATCCTTCACACCCCAGATGCCCACGATCCAGGCCATCAGTAGCCGCAGCACAACATACGCGCCCAGAATTCCTGTGCCGACCGCGGCCGTCGGCGCCGTGATCATTCCTAGGATGGCCAGTGGCAGACCGTGCGTAAAGATCAGGCCGAAGAACGAAGCCGGTCTTACCAGGCGGACCGTGCGCGCCCAACGCACCTGGTGCTGCCAAAAGCCCTCGAACGATTGCGCCGGGTACATCGTCCATACTACTTCGCGTGACAACAGGACTTTGCCACCAGCTTTGTAAACGCGGTTTCCAATCTCGTAATCGTCCGCCAGCAGATCGGCGAGTGCTTCATATCCGCCAATCTTGCTGAGCCACGCCTTTGTGGTCGCCACGGATGCACCCAGGGCGAAGGTTACTTCGCCGGGGAGATTCGCCACCAGCGCCCCGGCGAGGAAATCGCTGGCCGCGCCGATGGCTTCCATTTCCGCCCAGAAATTCCTTTCCGCCACACCCCGATAGAAACAACTGACGACGCCGATCGCCGGATCGGAGAATGGCGCCACGACCTCCTGCAGGTATTCCGGGCCGACGCGCACGTCACCGTCGCTTTGAACCAGCATTTCATAGCGTGCATTTTTCGTCAGCAGCGCCAGGTTGTTCACTTTGCGGTTGGTGCCAATTTGTTGCGCTCCGGAGAAAATCTCGATACGCCGCTCCGGGAATTCGTGCTGCAACTTCCGGATCACCGGTACCGCTGGATCGTCCATTTCATTTACACAAAAGAGAATCTCGTATCCGGGGTAGTTCAGCGTACAGAAACTCCGGAAGTTTTCGTAGGAGGCGAAGTCCACGCCACGGACGGGTTTCAGCAAGCTCACGGGAGGCGAAAAGGCGGGAAGCCGACGCGCGCGTTCGCGGAGGAAAAATCGCAACGCAGCGAAAATGGCCACTATGTAGTAGATCAACGGCGCAATCGCCAGCGCAAGCACAGCCATGCGCCAAATGGGAGGTTCGCTCATGATGCGAGGATTAGCGCTCGCGAATGCGTGCGCGTTTGGCGAAACTCAGGATGGGTTTCCAGCATTTTTGCGCAGAACCATGCGCTCGCCCTGCAATTCAAATTTGCTGCTTCGCCAAGCGATCTTTGTTCCAGAAAAACTCACGCACCACACCAGGAAGCCCAGCAAATCGCGCGTGGGATAGAGCCAGAGTTTGCGCAACAACGGTTTGTCGTGCAGCACGACCCAGCCGACGGCAAAGGCCTCGATCAACCGGTTGAGAATCGCCCAGACCAGCAGCGCCAGGCCCAGCGTCCAATTCCCCAGCAGCCCGCCGGCAACGAGTCCCAGGACGCCAAAGGGCATGGCAAAAATCAGGCCCATGCCCAGGTAGCCTTTCGGACGGCAATAGCGCTCCGTGACGCGCCAGCGCAACTGGTTCTGCCACATCTTGCGGAAGGTGCTCTGGTTCACGATGTGGTCAATTACATGGCTGGAAAGGACCACTTGATAGCCCGCTTTAGAAATGAGGTTGCCGAGAATGAAGTCGTTCGCCGAATAATCGTAGAACTTTTCGTAGCCGCCAACCTGTTCCAGCACTTCCTTGCGCAAGGCAATGGTCGGGCCGAGTCCGAATTTCATCCCTTCGAGCAGATTTGCCACCAGCACGCCGGCGGGTTCTTCGACACTCATCAGCATCGCCGTCTGGTTCGACCAGAAATCGCCGACGTTTTTTCCCCGGTAGAGGCACGTGGTCATCGCGATTCCCGGCTTCAGGAGCGGCGTCACAATCTCGCGCAGATAGTTCGGCGCCACTTCCACGTCGCTGTCCGTCGCGACAATCACCCCATATTTCGCCTGTTTCGAGAGGCAATGCAGCGAGTAGGTCTGCGGATTCGGCCAGGGAGATTCCCCGTGGACAATGACGCGGCTTTGCACCTGCGGATACCGCTGGCTCACTTCCCGCACAATCTCCAGGGCTGCGTCATCTGCCGTATCTGCGCCGAACAAGATTTCGTAGTGCGGATATTCCTGACGGAAGAAACTCTCGATGTTCTCGCGCAGCTGCGGCTCCAGGCCATGGACCGGTTTGATTACGGACACCTCGGGGAGGCTCGCATCCGACGCCGGCGGGTTCAGCAGCTTCTTCGACTCCGTGCGGAATTTCGCCACGGCTGCCAACACTAACCCGAGATACACGCTGGAACTTAACGTCCCGATCAGCGCAACTGCTAACAATATGTAGCTGATGATCTGCAAGCTTGAAACCTATGCTCCCTGCCCGGCATACAGCAATTCCGCATCCCGGATGAGCGCCATCATCGAATCCCGCAGCGCTTCCCGGGAATTCCGCTTGTTCTTCCAGCCGAGGCTGCGGATCCGATCGGTATTGAGGCGAATCACCGCAACGTCGCCCTTCCATCCACGATCCCCACCGGCAAATTCAAATTTCACTCTGTTGCGCTCGAGCCCAAGGCATTCCACGGCCAGTTCGGCAATTTCTTTCACCGTAATGTAATCGCCTGTGGCCACGTTGTAGGCCTGAAATTTGGGTTTCGTCTTCTCATGCGCTGTCAGCACTGCTGAAACCACATCCTCCACGTACACGTACGATTTGCTTTGGCTTCCGTCGCCCAGAATCCGCAAGCGAACCGGATCTTTGCGAAGCGCGCGCACAAAATCAAAGCCCACACCGTGCGTCTGCCTAGGGCCAACGACGTTTCCGAACCGGAAAACGCAGCCGGTCATGTCAAACATGTGGCAGTAAGAGCTGATGAGGGCCTCGCCCGCCAGCTTACTTGCGCCGTAAGTCGAAATGGGCTCCATCGGGCCGTAATCTTCGTTGGCTTCCACCATGCCGAGTTCCCCGTAAACGCCACTGCCCGACGCGTAGAGAATGCGCTTCGCCGAACTCAGGCGCATGGCCTCCAGCACGCGCTCGGTCAGATAGGTACCCTCGCGAAAATCGATGTCCGGCTCGGTGGCGGCTCGTGCGATGTCGGGGTTCGACGCCAGATGGATCACGACGTCACTGCCATCCATGGAGCGCTTCAGCGAGTCCAGCTCCTTTACGTCGCCCTTCACGAATTTGAATCTGGGATTGCTGAGGTGTTTGGCGAAGTGCCACTCGCGGCCGGAGCTCAAGTTGTCATAAATCGTCACAGAGGCCGCGCCAGCCTGACCCAGAAGGATATCCGTAAAGTGCGAACCGATGAAGCCTGCTCCGCCTACGATCAGAAATCGTCCCAGACTCATCCTCTTCTCCGTGACCTCTGTGCTTTTCTCTCTGCGCCCCCGGTTTTCAAAATCCGGCCGTGTTTACCCGCAATCTGGTGGCAGCGAACGTTTTCTCCGAATTGCGCATGCGGGGAATGCATCTTCGCGATGGCTATCAACTAATGATAGTCGAGTCCCTTCCGAGCGTCGACCCGAAAACCATCGGAATTCCGCGCCACCATGATTTAATAGAAGCACGAGATTCCTGGAGCAAAGTGCATGTCTTCCGCAGCAAATTCGCCGCAGCCTGCCCGCATTCTGATTACGGGAGGGAGCCGCGGCATTGGGTTTGAAGTCGCCCGCGACCTGGCCGCTTCCGGCCACCAGCTCTGGCTCGCCGCAACAACCGATAAGGTGCAGGAAGCTGCCCACGCGCTGGGTGCCCAGCATCGGGCATCGCGCCTGGACGTCGCCGATCCGCATTCCGTCGCTGCGATTTTCGCTGAAATCCGGCGGGACTGGCATGGCCTGGACGGCGTCATCCACGCGGCAGCTGAACTCGGCGAAGCCGGCCATTTCTGGCAGCTCGACGCCGAGAAATTCGCGCACACGCTTCGCGTTAATGCCGCGGGCTCATTCTTCATTTCCAGAGCGTTTGTCCGGCTCTGGATCGACTCGATGTCCCAGGCTCATGTCCGCCGCGGAAAAATTGTTCTCTTCGCAGGCGGGGGCGCAGGCTACGGCTATCCGCAGTTTCTTCCCTACGGCACTTCGAAGGCGGCTGCGGTGCGCATGTGTGAAACCATGGCCATGGAACTCGAGGCGGCGCATCTACCCATTGACGTCAACATCATCGCGCCCGGCGCCAATGATACCTCGATGCTCGCCGCAGTTCGCGCCGCGGGAGGGGAGGTGCGCACCGTGGTTCCGTTTTCAAGGCCAATCGCTCTTTGTCGCTGGCTGCTCTCTTCCGATTCCGATGGCGTCTCCGGGCGCTTCCTTCATGTGAACGATCCGTATCCCACGCTTTCGCCCCCCGGGCTGCGTGCGGAAGCTCTGAAACTGAGGCGCATTGACCTATGAAACTTCTCGTCGCTGGAGCTGGCTTGATTGGCGCGCAACGCATCAAGGCGCTTACAAAACTTGCTGCGGTATCCGAAATCGTTGTTTTTGACCCGAAAGTGGCCGAAGGGGCAAAGTTGTCCGCGAAAGCAGTGGCGGTCAATGAAACTTCCGCATTCGCCAATCGGTATGATGCAGCGGTGGTTGCCACGCCTCACGACACGGCTGTGGGGTTGCTTCCGAAGGTCTTCCCGCTGGCGCCGTATGTGTTGGTGGAAAAGCCACTGGGACGCACGGCGGCAGAGACTGAATCGCTGATCATTGAGGCAAAAAAGGCCGGCAGCCGCGTATTTGTCGGCCTCAATTACCGTTTCCTGAAGAACGTTCAGCACCTCCACAACTTGGCTTCTTCTGGCGAGTATGGAAAGGTTTTAGGCGTAGACGGTGTTCTGGCCCACGGCGCGCAGCCTGGCTACGAGAAAAGCTGGAAGACGGACGCGGTTCGTTGCGGTGGCGGTGTCTGCATAGATCCCGGCATTCACCTTTTCGATCTGTTGCTGTGGCTTTTTGGCGGTGCGGAACTTGCCGCAGGACATCTTAGCCGGCAGTTCTGGCCCATTCAGGTGGAAGATCACGCGAGCCTGGCCCTCACGCTGCCTGGGGGCGCGGTCGCGAACGTATATCTTTCGCTTTGCAGCTGGCAATCGCGGATGGAACTTACCGTCGAAACCGAGAAGGCACAATTGAGGGGACGCGGAAAATTCTACGGCTCGCAGCGGCTGACCATCGCCTCAAAGTGGCCGTGGCTGCAACCGGATCAGCCTCGCGAAATGCAATTTGATTACGGTACGGAAGATGTCTCACTGCAATTGGAGACCGAGGATTTTGTGGCGGCTTGCCACGGGACAGATGCAAGCCTGACGATCGCCACGGCCGACGATGCCCTGCGCTCCATGCGCATCGTCGACGCCTGCTACGCAAAACTGCCTAGGACTTACTAGATTTGGCGCCGCGGACCGCAGCGGCTACGCCCAGCGTATAACCCGCCTTGGCGGCATCGTTGTGAAACATCATTACCGTGTCGAGTGAAAACTCGTCCAGATCCTTGCCCACCAGTTGCAGCTTCGCCAGGATATCGTTGGTCACGGTGATGATGTGACAGCCGATTTCATCGGCCTGAAAGATGTTCAGAAGTTCCCGCGGGCTCGCCCAGATCAGCTCCGTCTTCGGGCTATCCTGCAGAACCTGCAGGGCCTCTTTCATCATGGGCACCGGATCACGGCCGGTGTCCGCCACGCGCCCCGCGAACAGCGAAGCGTTGGAGGGCGCGCCGCCGCGCAGGGCTTTCGTCACTTCACGAATCTGCTCGAGCGTCATCATCGCGGTCACATTAACCTGAATGCCCTCATGGCTCAGCCGGCGGATCAGGTTGTACATCGGTTCGCGCCTGGTGTTCGTCACCGGAATCTTCACGTACACATTCCTTGCCCAGTTGGCAATGTGCTTCGCCTGCAATTCCATCGTCTCTTCATCGTCCGCAAACACTTCGAAGGAAACGGGGCGATCGGTAATGTGCTTCAGGACTTCGGCGGCGAATTCTTCGTAATCCGGCACACCGGCCTTGCGCATCAGGGTGGGATTCGTCGTGAATCCCTTGATGTACGGGTGCCGCGCGAGGTCGAGCATCCCGGCCAGGTCGGCGCCATCCCCGAAAATCCTCACCTGCAAGTCCGATACTTTCTTCATCTCGCCACGCCCTTCCGGCACTCCGCCAAAATCCAGTCTGCCGCTTCCCGCAGAGAATGTACATGCGCGTCGGGCAGCCGGACCGGTTGGCGGTCTTCATAGCCGCCATCAATGAAGACGGTGCGGCAACCCGCATTTTGTCCTGCTTCCACGTCGCGCCAGCGGTCGCCAACCATGAAGCTCTCTTTCAGGCTCACACCATATATTCGCGCGCCTTCCAGAAGCATGCCGGGCTTCGGTTTGCGGCACTCGCAACCGTCGCCGTCCTCGTGGTAGCAGACAAAAATTTCGTCTACGGGTAGTTCCGCGGCAATCTTTCGATGAATCTCTTCCACGGCCTCTCGCGTCGTATTTCCCCGGGCGACTTCCGGTTGATTAGTGACCACTAGGAGTTTGAAACCGAGTGCCTTCAATTCTTTTAATGCGTCCGCCGCCCCCGGCGCCAATTCCAACTCGGAGAGATTGGCCGGCGAATATGGCTTGCCATCCCGCACCAGGGCGAGATTCAGCACTCCATCGCGATCGAGAAAGACAGCTTTGTTCATCGGCTGGTCCCCGCCGTGGACTCCCACTTGGTCTGTTCGACTTTAACGGCCGGGTGTGACACGAGCAGGTGCCACACGACCGCTTGAAAGGCCTCCGAATGCGGCGTCACGTGTACCGGATTTACCATGGGGATCAGCACGCAGGCGTCCGCTACTTTGGCCGTGTAGCCGCCGTCTCTGCCCACCACGCCAATCACCTTTGCACCCACGGACTTTGCCAGTTTCAAAGCGGCAACCAGATTGGGGCTGACATTTCGCTCCAGGTCGCCGCCGCCAACGGAAAACACGAGCACGGCATCGCGCGCCTGCAATTTGCTGGTCTTCAGCCAGCTTTCGAAGACGGTGGCCCAGCCCTCGTCGTTGGTTCTCGCGGTCAATTCGGAGACATTATCGGTTGGTGCGTACGCTTCGATTCCGGCAATCTTGCGGAAGTCATTGACTGCGTGAGAGGCGTTCGCCGCACTGCCGCCAACGCCAAGAATGAACAGCCGCCCGCCCGTGGCGCGTAAGTCACCAATCATTTTCGCGGCCTTTTCGAGGCTCGCGCGATCCAACCGCTCTAGGATTTGTGCGGCTTCGGCCAGAAACTTGTCCGCAAATGTCGTCTCAGCGCTCATCCCTGCCTCACCGTTTGCGACGCAATGAATCGCGAGGTTTCCGCGAGCCCCTCAGGCGATCCGATTTCGTAGAATCGCTGCTTCATCTCCATCCCCGCCAATTCTCGATCGGCCAGAATGGTTTGATATAACTCAGCCAAATCAAACGCCTGGTCCGCTGGAACGCGATCGAAGGCCTTCGCCGTAAATCCTCCCAGCCCATAATCAATGTACTTCATCCGCGGCGTCCGGTCTTTCTTGTTGTACGCCAAAATGACGCCGTCTTCGAATTCCACGTTACTTGTGTCCCACTGGCCTTCGTTGTGAAATACGGTCATCAGGGCCTGCTTTCCCGATTCTTCAAAGGCGCTCGCCACGGCCGCGTAGTCGCAGACCAAATACGAATCTCCGTAGAGCGTCAGGAACGCGCGTCCCAGCAGGGGCAGGGCCCGTTTCAGCGCGCCGGCAGTTCCCAACAGCGAGGGTCCATCGAACGAATATTTCACTTCCAAACCGAAGGCGTGTCCGTCCTTCACGACGTCGCGCACCATTTCGCCCAGAAATCCCACGCACAAGACCACGCGCGGAACACTGCAAGCCTTAAGTAGCCGCAACTGATGCGCGATAAACGGCTGACCGTTCACTTCCAGCAGCGACTTGGGAATCTTCTCCGTTGCCGGGCGCAGCCGCGTTGCCAATCCCCCCGCAAGTATGGCCACCGGCAGCAATCCCGCTCTTCTCCCTCGCGCCCCTCGCCAAGCTGTGCGTGCGCTTCTCCTATTATGAATGCACTACGACCGTGGTCCCCTCAAAATCAAAGTTCAGCCGCACTTCGCGCAATCCCGCGCGGCGCATCACTTCCCGCACCCGCGTCTTCTCTTCCGTGTACAAGAGCAGGAAGCCGCCGCCGCCTGCGCCGACGATCTTGCCGCCCATGGCGCCATTTTTGCGTGCCAGTTCATAGAGCTCGTCGATCGGCCCGTTGCTCATTCCCGGCGAACGCGTCTTTTTGTGCTCCCAGTGGACACCCATCAATTCGGCGAATTTTCGCAGATCGCCTTTGACCAGCGCATCGCGGCTTTCCAGGCCCAATTGTTTGGTGAAATGCAGATTCGCCAGCATGTCGCCGGCGTTTTCTTTGCTCCTGGTGTCCTGGTCGCGCAGAATTTCAGAGGCGGAACGAGCAGTCCCCGTGAAAAAAAGCAGGAGATTATCTTCGAGGTTCGCCAGCGCTTCCGGTGGCATCGTCAGTGGCCGCACGTTTACCTTGCCATCCGGCAAGAACTCGAAACTGGTGATGCCGCCAAACGCTGCGATGTATTGATCCTGCTTGCCGATGGGCTCTTTCAAAAGATCGATTTCAATGTGACAGGCCTGCTCAGCGAGTTCCTGCGGGGAGACAAACTGGTGCTTCAAAGTGTGCAGCGCACTCAGCAAGGCTGTTGTGAAGCTACCTGACGACCCCAATCCTGTCCCTGCCGGAATATCCGAGTGGCTTACGACCTCGAGGTACGGCCCAGTGACGCCGGTGAGCTTCATGGCCTCGCGAATAATCGGGTGATGAATCTGCTCAACGCGCTCCACTTCTTCCATCTTTGAGTATTTCAGGCTGATTTTCGGCCAGAATCCCTCGCTGATGGTGATGTAGACATAGCGCCGAATCGCTGCCGACACCACAAATCCAGTGTGTTTCGTGTAATAGGACGGCAAATCAGTGCCGCCGCCACCGAGCGAGATCCGCATCGGGCTGCGCACAATAATCACACCAAGGCTCCGTGTTCCTTCGTCATTCGCTACGCCAGTTGCCTCACTTCGGATTTCTGTGCGAGAAGTCGCCTCGGAATAGGCCTGCTGCCCACGGCATTCCGTAGCGCTCCCGCTCTGCTAGGCAAGGATCAATCTTTAGAATAGCACGCCTCGCCGGGGCCTTTCGGCCATTCTCTGCGCCTTTGTGCCGTTTCTCTTGCGTCCTTCCTATTCCATCGCTATTCCGCCCGCCTCTGAAAACCTCGGCGAAATGGGGCCCGTGCTAGACTGGACTGTTACGTTCAGCGGCGTTTCGTGCCTGCGCACTCTCTGAGGCCTTCAACCGGAATGTTTCGTTCGGTCGGACAACGCATCGGGTCTTCGCTTGTTATCCTGACTCTTTTGTGGCTCGCCGTTTATGGCCCAGGTCTGTTCACGCCGCCGTTGCAGGACGATGTGGACGCTTCGCACGCTGATGCCGGCCGCGACATCCTTGTGCGCCACGACTGGGTTACGCTCTACGAAAACAACATCCGGTATCTGGAGAAGGCCCCACTTCCCTATTGGGGCGTCGCCATCGGCATTAAACTTTTTGGTGTGAACGCCTGGAGCGCGCGGGTCACGCTTCACCTGAGCGTATTGCTCCTCGCTGTTTTCCTCTATTTCTTCGGGCGGCGTTTTCTTACGCCCCAATCCGGCTTTTGGGCTGCTGTCGTCTTTCTGGCCACCATAGGACCTTACCTTTTCACTCGCATCATGATTCCGGACGTGACCATCGGCCTTTGGATCGCCATTGCGCTTTATCTCTTTCTTGATGGCTGGCAGTCCGGGAATCCCACCATGCTCTCCTGCTGGGGTATTGCGGCCGCGATCGCGCTCAATGTGCTGACCAAGAGCCTGATCGGCATCGTTTTCCCCTGCGCGATCATGTTTCTCTTCCTGCTGCTGGTGTGGGACCTCCGGCACATTCTGAAGATGCATTTGCTCTCCAGCACGCTGGTGTTCCTGCTGGTCGCGGCACCGTGGCACATTCTGGCCGCGCTTCGCAATCCTCCCGCGGGGCAGTCGAAGGGGTTCCTCTGGTTTTATTTCGTAAACGAACAGTTTCTGCGCTATCTCGGCAAGCGGTACCCGGTGGACTACGACACCATCAACATTTTTCTGTTCTACGGATTGATTCTCATCTGGCTTCTGCCGTGGAGTTCCTTCCTGCCGCAGGCGCTAGCCCAGGTGCGTTTTCGGCTGATGCGCATCGCGGGCGCCCGCCGCTCGCCGGAAGCCGTGCTGCTGCTTTGCTTCATTTGGCCCGCAGTGATTCTCTTGTTTTTCAGCTTTTCCACGCGGCAGGAATACTATCTCGCGCCGGGTTTGCCTGGCCTTGCTTTGCTGATTGGCCACTGGATGGCGCGTGAAGCGGAAGCCCCGATCGGCTCCCCGATCGCCCGCGCTGGGCGCCGCTCGGCCCTGGTTCTTCTCATCTTGGGGTTGATCATTGCCGCAATCACGGGCACGCTGGCGGCAACGACGCATACTCCGGCGCCGGGCACGGAACTTTTCGACGAACTGAACAAAAATCCCGATCTCTACGCACTGTCGCTGGGCCACATGCTGGATCTTACGGGCAGAGCGATGGGCTTCTTCCGGGGGCCCCTGACCGGCACGGCGTTGGCCTTTTTCTTCGGCACGGTGCTGAACTGGTTTTTCCGGTGCCGCGGCAAAGTACAAGTGGCCAATTGGGCGCTGGTGGCAATGATGGCCGTATTCCTGGAATGCGTGGTTGTTTCACTCGGCGTTTTCTACCCGATCCTCGGTTCAAAGCAATTTGCGGTTGCCATCGAAAAACACCTGCAGCCCGGCGAGCACATCGTTTGTGAAGGCGAATACGCCAATGCGTCCTCGGTGCGGTTTTACACCGGACAGCAGATTCTCGTGCTCAATGGTCGCGTCAATGGACTCTGGTATGGGTCGCTGTTTCCCGATGCACCAGATATTTTTCTGGACGATGCGAAATTCGAGCAGCTATGGGCCGGACCGGACCGCGTCTATCTGATCACGCACAATGAGAAACGCCACGACACGCTGGCCGCCTACGGGCCGGTTTACCTGCTGACGAAAGCGGGCGGGCGGTACGTGTTCACGAATCGCCAGTAATTTTCAGGACGGGAATTCGACAGCGTCCGTTGAGAGCCTTCGCTTCTCTCAGGATGACATGCATTCGAGCACGCGTAGATTACGAAAGCGGCGGTTCAGTGTCCGCCTGTTTTTAGGACGAGGATTACACCCGCTAAAACGCAAAGCACACCCAGCCAGCGCTTGGGAGACACATCTTCTTTCAACAGGTATTTCGCGGCCACCGTTCCCACAATGAAATTCGAGGCCGACGCCGGGATGACGACACTCACCTTTGCCCAGGAAAAAAGGATTAGCAAAGAGTAGAACGAGGCCGCGAGCATCGGAATCGCCAGCCACAACCAGCGATTCTTCGCCGCTGCCCACACAAATCTGAGCAAGGCCATGGGGCGGAGCGCTTCCGGCTCGCCGACCCGCTTCATCCCGTAGGACATGGCGATCTCGCCGCCGGTGTTGCACAAGACAAAGAAGACAAGCATCAAGATGACGCGGGAGCTCATGAGGGCAGCACCGCGACGTTGGTGGTATTCGGTTTCGTTTGCCCTACCATTAGCACGCCGAAACAGATCAGCAGGACACCGATCCAGTGCTTTGCCGAAACAGTTTCGTGAAAAACTATAATTGCCAGCATCGTCTGGATGGCATAGCCGAATGCGCCGGCGGGCATGACGAAGCTGTAGTCCGCCCAGCTTACGGCCGTCATGTAACAAAGCGTGAAGCCAATCAGGAAGCAGATGCCGATCCAGATGCTGGCGTTCTGGATGGTCATCCAGAGCGCATGCTGCAACCCGGGAACGGAAACCTGCACATGGCCGATCTGCTTCATGCCGCGCGCCAGCATCAGGTCTCCGGTGTTGGCGCAGACCACCATCAGCAAGACCATGACCAGCGTCTTGAATCGCAGCCTATGCTCGTGGTTCATTCTTGGGGATTAATCGTTGCCGCTGGCGGATGATGTGCCGGACACAGCCACCATGGTTTTCGGCGCGTCGCCGCCCTGCTGAATCCACTTCAGGCGTTCGGCGCGCAGCCGCAGGAAGTCCGTGGCCTCGTGATAGAGCCGCTTGCGCTCGTGGCTGTCCCAGAGGGCTTCGCGCACGATGCGCCAAACGACTTTGGGGCGGAAGTAGTATTCATCGTAGAAGCGCGTCACGCCGGCCATCATCTCCGCCTTAGAGAGGTGCGGGAATTCGATGTGTGGCAACTGGTGGCCGCCCTGATCGGCGAGGGCCTCAACGCGGAGGAAGCCTTCCTTGGACATCTGCTCGTGAAGCTCGGTGCCGGGCATGGCGTGAGCGAGCGAGACCTGGATGGTCTCGCAGTCGAGTTCCTTCGCGAAATCGATGGTTTTGTTGATGGTTTCTTTGGTTTCGCCGGGCAGGCCGATGATGAAATCGCCGTGGACCTTGATGCCGACCTTCTTGCAGTTCTTCATGAACTCGCGGGCCATTTCGGTGGTGGCACCCTTCTTGATGTTCTTGAGAATCTGCGCGTCGCCGGATTCAAAGCCGACGATAAAGAGGCGGGCGCCGCCATCAGCCATGGCCTTCAGCTCTTCGTATTTGCTGTGGCAACGCGCTGTGCAAGACCACTGGAAGTTCAATGGCTTGAATTTCTTGCTCAATTCGATGACGCGATCCTTGCGGATGTTGAAGGTGTCGTCGTCAAAGAAAATCTCTTTCATTTGCGGGAAGTAGGCGAGGGCGCGCTTCACTTCCTCAACGACGTTGTCCACTGAGCGGGTACGCCAGGCGTGCCCGGAAAGCGTCTGCGGCCACATGCAGAAGGTGCAAAGCGCCGGGCAACCACGTGAACTATAGAAGGAAATGAACGGATTCAGAAGGAACGGCACATTGTAGCGCTCGATCTGCAAATCGCGTTTATAGACGTCGGTGGCAAAGGGCAGCGCATCGAGTTCTTCCGTGTGCAACTGCGGGCGCGGCGCATTATGGACAATCTTTCCGTCTTTCTTGTAGCTGGCGCCAAGAATCTGGTCGAGCGGCTTGCCGTGCGCGTATTCGGCCACGGCGTGATCGAACTCCCCGCGGACGATAAAGTCGATATCTTGGCTGGCATTCAGGGTTTCGTCAGGCTTGATATGGCCGTGCGGGCCGACGAAGGCCACTTTCATGGACGGGTTGACTTCCTTGATCTTGCGCAGGAGCTTCACGTCGCTGTCGAAGCCCACCGTGGAGGTGAACAGGACCAGGAATTCGTAGTCCTTGCAGATTTGGACCGTCTGCTGCCAGTTGATTTTGTGGGGGGAGGCGTCCAGCAGGCGGCTGCCGGGAATCATGCCAGCCGGGTAAGACAACCAAACAGGATACCAATACGATTCAATTTCTCGCGTCGCGGGCCACCGCGAGCTCGCTCCACCATCGAAGTTCTCGAAACTCGGTGGATTCAACAGCAACGTCTTCATTACATCCGGCATTCTTCACCCTCAGCTACGTTTTTCCGCGTCGTGCGGATGGGGTCGGCTAACTCACACAAGCACGCACACCTTTGCGACTTCCGGGACCCCAACCAGAGTAGATAATAGTTTACCCGAGTTGGTTGCATCGCCGCACGCGAATCTGCTGATGGCGCGAAAGACGCATCCAACCGCTAAATCTCGCATTAAGTGGAGGTTATGGAAGGGCGAAGGCGGGGATAAAGTGTCACCCTTTGCAGCAATCCACGATCGATTGGTCCAGCAGTTCCCAAATCCTTTGTAGCCACTCCCGGTGTTCCGGCTTCATGAGTACCGAACGCAGACAACTCATGGTGGGCCGGTCTGGTTTCATTTCATCGAGATTCGCGGCAAAGAACTTGACCGGCAACTGCGCGACAGCCAGATGCAGATTTTTTCTCGCCGCCGCATTGAAGACCTTGCGTGACAACTCCGAAGCCTCGTTTACGGTTGCCGCACGGGGTGCAAATACCACGATGTCCAAGTCCGGCGGAAACGCGGTGACGAAGCGCGGATCACCATGCAGGCGCTGGTAGAAATCGAGTGCCGCGCTCCGGCAATCCTCGAGCCCGTGGGCAAACTCTCCGCCCTTAGTCAGCGGCAGGAGTTCCTGCGTGGCCCAGAGCGCAGCTGCCGCGGCGCCTGCGCGCGAACATTCCAGGCTGATTTCGCCCAGGTGCTGTTCCTTCGAGCTGAAATAGGTTGCCGGTGAATCATGCTTGTACAGCCGCCCTACGTTCGGATCGCGGAACACCACGCAGCCGCAGCCATAGGGTTGCAGGCCGTGCTTGTGGGGATCGATCACAATCGAGTCCACACGGCCGATCAAATCGAATGCACGCCGCGCATCCTCTGCGAGATTGCCGGCGAGTCCAAAGTATCCTCCGTACGCAGCATCGGCATGCAGGCGGAATCCGAACTTCTCTCGTAACTCCAGAATTTCCGGCAAAGGATCAACCGAGCCGGTCGCTGTGGTTCCCATGGTAGCTACGACGGTGCCGACATCGCCGCGCGCAAGCTCCTCGCGGAGTTTCGCGACGTCCATCCGGCCGCGCGCGTCACACGGCACGGGGGAAAATGGAAGCTGCAATACACCGCTGATCCGGCCATGTGTATAGTGGGCCTGCTCGCTGGCCAGAATTCTCTTTCCCGGAGCCAGCCTTCCGGCCACCCAAAGCGCTTCCAGATTGGCCATGGTGCCACCGCCGCACAGATGGCCGAGATGCTCTTTCCAGCTGAACATGGCGGCAATTCCGGTGACCGCTTCCTTTTCCATCGCCGAGGTTGCGCGGCCGCCATCGAGCGCGTGATTGTTGGGATTGATCCATTGCGCCAGCGAATACGCCAATCGCGCCACGGGATGCGGCGGCTTGAGCATTTGCCCCGCGTACAGGGGATGGCAGTAGGGATAATTGTCCTGAAGGCGTTCGGCCACGGCGCCCAAAGTTTTCGCCATGCGCGTCTTGCCCGGCACCTGCCCGGTAAACTCGGGGAGTTCCGCAAAACCCTCATCGAGCCGTGCCAGGGCTTCCCACAAAAGTGTCAGGTTTTCCTTGTCGAGCATTCGTTGCGTCTCCCGTCGCCGGGGGAGTGTCGCGCCCGGCGGAAACTTATCGCTATTGCAGGACTTTTTCGAGTTGTCCGGCGGTCTTGAGAAGGTCAAGCTGCGCCTGTTGGCGATGGAAATTGGCGTCGAGGTACGCCATCCACTTCTCATTTTCATCCAGGCGCGCTTTTTCCACATCACGCAGATTGGTTTTTCCTTCGCTGAATTGCGACTGCAGGACTGCTACATTCTGCTGCGCGAGTTGCAATTCCAGGCGCGCCACTTCCTTCGTCGCGTCTGCCTGCTGCACCTTGCGCGACTTCTGCCGCACATCGTCGCTCACCTGATTACGCGTGCTGCTTAGGTTGATCTTCGCGGCCGCCAGATTCACTTCGGCCAGCGCCACATTGGCTCGCGTCTTGGCGCTGAAGAGAGGCACATTGACGCTCACGCCGGCGTTCAGGTTGTTGTACCTGAAATTCTTGTCGTTCACCACGTAATAGTCGTTGTTGTTGAAATTGTGTTTGGCCAGAACGTCATACACGGCCACCAGTTCCAACGAAGGCCAGTAGCCACGCTTTTCGCCCTTCAGGCGGGACTCCTTGCCCCTCACGTCGGACTCCGCCGCCAGCAGGCTGGTGTTGTTCTGGGTGGCCATGGCAATCAGGTTAGCGCCTTCTTCTTCGGCGGCGCCGGGGAGATCCTCCGGCGTTACCTCGAGGGGCTGATCGGTCGCGAGGCCCAGTTGATTGCGCAAATAAACTTCCAGTTCGTCCTGGCGGCCTTCGAGTTGCAGAATGCGTTCCTGGACCTGCGCCCGGGTCAGCATCGCCTTGGTCACTTCCACGGGCAATTCAAAGCCTTCGCTTTCGCGCTCTTTGGTGACATCCACGATTTTGTCGGCGCTGTCTTTTTCCGCGCGCAGCAATTGCAACGCATGACGGACTTTCACCAGTTCCAGATAGCTGGAAGCCACACGCACCATCACCAGATTTTTCGTGTCTTCGAGTACCGCGCGCTGTGCCTTCACGTGTTCCTGCTGTTGCTTGGCCAGCCCGCTCACCGGGCCGTTGAAGATGTCTTGAGTGTAGGTGATGCTGAAAAGTGCCGGTGGCCGTCCTCCCGGTGTTTCCGGCAAGCCGTAGGTGTAGCCCGCGCCGGAACCGGCATACAGATTGGGGAGAAACTCCGAACGCGTGAGCTGAGCGCTGTCCTGTGCGGCCCGCACCTGCAACTTGGCCAACTGGATGTCTTTGCTGTTGGTCAACGAGAGTTCCACGGCACGTTTCAGCGTCAGCATCACGGGAACGCCGGTTGCGGGCGGCGCAGGCGTCTCTTGTGCGCCGGCAATTGCCCCACCGGTCGCCAATAACATCAGGGAAATTCCGCGTCTCCAGCCCATACCTCTTCCTCCTATCCCCTATTCGTAGCGAAGCGACTCGATGGGCTCGAGCACTGCCGCCTGCTTGGCGGGCAACCAGCCAAAAAAGAGCCCAGTCGAACAAGAAACCAAAAAGGCGAGAATCACACTCATGCCCGAGATCGGTACGCGGAGGTTTCCGGGCAGCCACTGCTGGGCGAGCACCGGGATTCCCACGCCGATCAGAATGCCGATCACCGCGCCGCCGCCGCTGATCAAAAAGGCTTCGATCAAGAACTGCCACATTATTTCGCGCTGCGCGGCACCAATGGCCTTGCGGATACCGATTTCGCGTGTGCGCTCTTTCACCGTGACCAGCATGATGTTCATGATGCCGATACCGCTGATGAGCAGGGCGATGAAGGCAATCACCACGAGCACAATTCGCAAAGCCATAGCAATCGTGCGCGCGGCGGAAAGGATCGCCACCAGCGTCTGCACGTTGTACTCGGCTTCGGCGGGATGCCGGCTCTTGAGCAGGCGGTTCAATTGCCGGGCCATTACCGGCACGTTCTCCGGCCCGCTGGTCTGCACCTGCAGCGTGCTGAGGACGTCGTTGCCGGTGTAATACTTGATCAGCGAAAAAGGAATAATGACGGACTCTTTCTGGAGCTCCGACAACCCAAAGGTTTCCGCGCGCTCGCGAAAGACGCCGATAACCGTAAAAGTCAGCTCGCCCATGCGCAGCTCGCGGCCCACGGGATTTTCAATGCCGAAGACCTTGTCGGCCAGGTCCTTGGTAATCAGGCAGACTTTGCTGCGCGATTCCATGTCGGCGGAGTCGAAATAGCGGCCGCGTAAGATGATGAGGCGGCGGATCTGCTGGTAGCCGTCGGTGACCCCGATCAGGCGCACGGGCCGCGTCTGTCCGTGAACGACCACGGCCATCGGTAGATCGTTGAAGCCGGCAACGACCATGGCGTCCGGCAACTGGGCCTTGGCCGCGTTCATGTCCGCCACGGTGATCTGGTAGCTGAGCGGCTGGGCTTTCTCGGGCGTCTTGATCATTTCCGCCCAGACGAGGTTCGAGCCCATGGCTTCGATCTGGGAAATGACGAATTTCTGGCTGGTCAGCGCGACGGTGACCACCAGCACGATGGAAGCGCTGCCAATGATCACGCCGATGGAGGTGAGCACCGCGCGCAATTTGTTGGCGCGCAAGGCGTCCACGGCAACGGCGACGGCTTCCCGTATGTGCATTCGTTTCGCGAGTCCTTCCGCTTACTGGCTTACCAGTTGCTTCAGCGCTTCCTGCGCCGGTTTGTACTTTCCGTTGAGCTTCAGCGCCGCCTGGTACTCCGCGCGAGCGCCGGAAACGTTCTTGCGGCGTTCTTCCAGTTGCCCTAGCCAATAATGCGCGGTCCAGGGCCGCGGATAATCGGAGTTCATCGGCGCCGTTTGCAGATAATCGCGGAGCAACTGCTCGGCGTCCGAAAGTTTCTGCTCCTGGAGAATGAAGGCGGTGGCCCGGTAGAATTTCCCCCGCGGATCCTGGGGCGCCAGTTGTTCACCCGCGTCCGCGACGCCCAGCACCTGCGCGGCATTCTTGCGCTTCAGGAAATAATCCCCAATATCGTAGATGCGCTTGGCAGTCTTGGGCTTACTTTCGAGGGCTTTCGCAAGCTCCGTGTCGGCTGTGGCGTAGTCTTTCTTCTGTTCGCGGCAATTGCCTGCGGCGTAGTGGCCCTCTGCCGCGTCCATGCTCATCAGTTTCTGAATCAATGGCTGCGCCTTGTCCTCTCCGCCTCCGACCATTCCCGGCGCTGCACAGTCATATTCGATCAGATTCTGCATGGCTTCGAAGTTGTGAGGATCGAGCTGAACGGCAGCTTCGAATTCCTTCTGGGTCTTCCGCGCAAAGGAATAGGCGCTCAACATCGATGCGTGATCGGCTTTAGCGCCGTAGGCTTCGCCGAGAATGCGGTGAATTTCGGAGTTGTTGGGGCTCAGGGACGCAGCTTTTTCTCCGGCGCTCACCGCCGCGTCGTACTGATCCAGTTGCAGGTGGGAGCGAGAGAGCAGCGCGTAGAGTTCGCCGTTGCTGGGGTCGCTGCCCGCAGCGTTTTTGAGGATTTCGATGGCCTTATTGTAATCGCCCTTGGCAAAGGCCTGCCTTGCGGAATCGAGAGCCATTCCATCTGCTTGCAACAGGCCGGGCAAAAGCGCCACAGCGAGCAGCAAGCACGCGATGGAGTTACAAGCCCGCACTGCTCCCGCTCGGGACATTGGTCGTCTCCATATTCACCACGCGCACGGTCATGCCGTCGCGAAAGTCGGCGTCACCCGGCAGCGCGACCACGTCATTCAGGCTTAGGCCGCTGACCACCTCATAGTTGGTGGCGTCCGCAATGCCCACCTGGATCGGGCGCTTCTCGAGCACCGTTTTTCCCACCCCACTCTTGACCACAAAGACGAAACTTTGGCCGCCGACGGTTTCCACCGTGCCGCGGGGCACGGTCAGCACGTTCAGGCGCTCGCGGGAATTGATGCGCACGTTGACGTTGGTATTCGGGAGAAGCTCCAGTTTATCGTTGTCCACGGAGCACAAGAGTTCGCCAACACTTCGCGAGCCCCGCGGAACGACCTGCTTCGGCGTGATCTCCGTGCGGCCCGCCCAGCTCCGCGCCGGCAGGGCGTCCCAGGTGATTTTCACCGGCAGGCCGGGCTCGAGGCCGCCCATTTCCGGCTCGTCAATGAAGGCGCGCACGCGCACCTTGTGCAAATCTGCCATTTCAGCCAACAGATCGCCCACTTTTACGTAGTCGCCGGTCTTCACTGGCAGGGCGTATAGCGTGCCATCCGTAGGCGCGGTGATGCGACCCTGGCGGACTTTTTCTTCGAGCGCAGCCACATCGCTCTGCGCCTGTTGCACGGCAAGTTCTCCGCGCGAGACGTCGAGCGAGACCTGGTTGTCAAACTCCTGCTTGGCGGCTTGCAAGCGATTCACTTCGGCTTGCGCTTTCGTTAGCGCCAGTTCGTTGGTCCCCAATTCGTCCTTGGTAGCAGCACCCTGTGCGAGCAGGCGGGTCAGTGCCTCGTGATCGCGCTGGAGGCGGTCTCGCTCGGCTACGGCCTTGGCGAGGTCCCCCTTGACGCGCGCGGCATCGTCGGGACGCCCGCCGGCGCGGGCCTGCTTCAAGTCTTCCTGGGCACGAAGCAATTTCGATTTGGCGGCGGCCAGCTGGGCGTTGACGTCCTTGACGTCCAGTTCCAGCAGCAATTGCCCTTTTTTGACGTTCTGGCCCTCGGTGACATTCACCTTCAATACAAATGTGTCGAGCTGCGCGCGGATGCTGAAAGGCGCGATGGGTTCCACCTTGCCATTGCTGATGAGGGAGGCGATTACGTTCTGGCGGAAGGGGCGAACCGCGGCGATCTTGGCCGCCGGCTGGCGGCCGCTCAATTTCACGAACACAAACACAACGATTCCTGCCAGGAGCAGGAAGAGCAGCGTCCGGTTGCGCAGCTTCTTATCCATAAATTCCTGAAATCGAATTGATGGTGACCATCAATTCCGGTGAAGCTTAGGAATCATCCGGTGTTGCGGGCGCGTCGGCTCGCGGTTTCGGCTTGCGGCCTCTCGATCTGGTCCTACGGATGCTTAACCTAAAGTCTATCAGGAGGTTAGGCGTTTCTCTACTCACATCCGTCGAGCTTTCTGATGCCTGGACTCCGCCGTGGGATGCCGCCACCTGCGTCAGCGGGAAAACCCGGCTGCTCGCACGTGGTAAACTACCGGCACCATGGAAACCCCCACTCCCGCGCAGACGGAAAAGAAGGCGGATTCGGCGGCGGCGACTTCGCCGGTCCTTCACCGCGTCTGCATCCAGTGCAATAACATGTTCCGCGTGACTCCTGACAAGTTCGATGCCAAACAGTGCCCGAACTGTCACAAAGGCTAGCGGCGGCACAGACCGGCCTGGGGCCTGATTTTCCCAGCGAGAATTTCTTGTGCGGTGATATCTTTTCCGGGGCTTCCGCGTATAGTACGGCAGAGAACGGTTCGCCCCAATTCCCGATTCCAACCGAGGTTCTGCGCATGATCGAAACGCGTGGACTGAGCAAGCGGTTTAACGACAAGAAGCGCGGCCAAATCCGCGCCGTGGACAACGTGAGCTTTACCTGCAAGCCCGGCCAGATTTACGGGCTGCTGGGAGCGAACGGCGCGGGCAAAACCACCACGCTGCGCATGCTGGCGACAATCCTCGAGCCCAGCGACGGCACCGCTGTCGTTTGCGGCCACGATGTAATCGAGGAGCCGGAGAAGGTACGCGCCAACGTGGGCTTTCTTTCCACAGCCACGGCACTCTACCCGCGACTGACGGCCCAGGAGATGGTCGAATATTTCGGCCAGCTGAACGGAATCTTCGGGGGGGAACTGAAGAAGCGCGTGGACGAGATCTTCGGCCGTCTGGACATGAACTCCTTCCGCGACCGCCGCTGCGACAAGCTTTCCACCGGCATGAAGCAAAAGACCTCCATCGCCCGCACGCTGATTCACGATCCGCAGGTGATGATTTTCGACGAACCGACGCTGGGCCTGGACATCATGACCGCGCGCACGATCATCGAGTTCATCCGTGAATGCCGGCAGAGAGGCAAGACCGTGATTTTTTCAACGCATGTGATGAGCGAAGTGGAAAAGCTCTGCGACGTCATCGGCATTATCCACAATGGCAAACTTCTCGCTGAAGGCCCTCTTCCTCAGCTTCGGCAGGAATACTCGGAAAACGACCTGGAGGAAATTTTCGTGAAGGTCGTTGGCCCGCACTACGCGGGTGCGGAGGCTTGAGAATCATGAATCCCCAGGCCGTCGGCATCGTCTACCGCAAGGAACTCACCGAATGGCTGCGCGACCGCCGCACCCTGATTTCCACGGTGCTCGTCCCGCTTTTGCTGTTCCCCGTGCTCATCCTCGGATTTACGTATCTGGCCACCAACCTGATCGGCAAAGCGCAGAAGGAAATTCCCAACATCATGATCATTGGCGGTGAGGATTCGCCGAAAGTGGTCGCCGCCCTGGAAAAAATAGAAACCTTAAAAATCGTGCCGTATGCGGCGGACTGGAAAAACCAGATCTCCGAGAAAACGATCCGCGCCGCCGTGGAGATTCCCCCGGGATTTCAGGCTTCGCTGGAAACGAACGAGGAAAAAACGGTTACGATTTATTTCTACGAGGGGGAGATCAAATCTTCCTTCGGTGCGGAGCACATCGAAAAATCCCTGAAGGAGTACCGCGACCAGGTCGTGAAAGATCGCCTTGCGGCCAGGAACATCGCCACCTCGGTTCTGACGCCCTTTGAAATCAAGCAACAGAACGTCGCGCCGCCGGAAAAGGTCAGCGGGGCCACGATCGGTGGTTTCATCGGCTATCTCGTCATTCTGCTCTGCATGACCGGTGCCATGTATCCCGCCATTGACCTGACCGCCGGCGAAAAAGAACGCGGCACCATGGAGACCATTCTCTCCAGCCCCGTCTCCCGCCTGGACCTGGTCCTTGGGAAATTTCTACTGGTGCTCAGCGCGGCCCTGGCCACGGCGGTTCTTTCTATCTTCTCCATGGGCATCTCTTTTGCCGGCATGCGGCACTTCAATCCTCCGGCACAAAGTGGGAGCAGCGAAGCGGGGGCGCTCATCCTGCAATTGGGTCCGAAGCCGGTCCTGTTCATCTTTGCCATGGCACTTCCACTTGCCGTTTTTTTCGCTGCGGCTTTGATGACCATTGCCCTTTTCGCCAAAACCTACAAAGAAGCGCAGAGCTATCTCACGCCGATGACGTTTGTGGTGATCATTCCCGCGGTGGCATCACTTCTCCCTGGTGTGGAATTGACGCCCAAACTTGCGCTCGTTCCGATCCTCAGCACCAGCCTGGTGTGCAAGGAAATCATTGCTGGCACCTACCATTGGAGCTCCATTGCTCTGATCTTCTTGTCGACATGCCTGTACGCGGCGATCGCGCTGTTTCTGGCCGTGAAGATGTTTCAGCGGGAAGACGTGCTGTTCCGCTCGTGAAACGCTTCCTGGCGGCAACCGTCTGAACGTACGGTACATGCACCGGGAACAAAGGCTCCGTAAAATCCGTTTCTCTTCTTAAGATGCGCCGCGCGATCCGCATTCTGCTGATCCTTCTGCTGCTGCCGCCTTTGATGGCGGCGGTGATGGGCTGGCTGGTGGCGCCGAATTTCCTGCACCCCGTGCGGCGGCCGTTGACCCCGGACTTGATCCGCGAAGCAGACGCTTCGTTCGCGCAGACTCACTCGCGGCGCGAGGATTTCATGGTGACCGCCCCGGACGGCGTGATCCTGCGCGGCTGGAAGGTGCGGCCGCCGGATCCGAATGGAAGCTGGGTGCTGGTGTTTCACGGCGTCGCGGATAACCGCGTGGGCGCCATCGGCCAGGCGGAACTGCTTTTGCGCGCCGGGTACAGCGTGGTGATGATGGACGCGCGCGCCCACGGCGAAAGCGGCGGTGCGATAGCCACCTACGGGTGGCTCGAACGCTACGATACGCGCGCCATCGTGGACACGCTCGAGGCCTCCGAACATCCCGTTCATCTTTTCGCGCTGGGGGAATCCATGGGCGCGGGCATCGCCCTGCAATCGGCAGGCATCGAGCCGCGCATCGAAGCCGTGGTAGCCGAAGCCCCGTTTGCCAGCCTGCGCGAAGCATCCTACGATTACGCGGGATTGCAGGAGTACCCGCTGCTGGGGAAGACGCTGTTCGCGCCGGGCGCCTGGATGATGCTGTACCGCGGTGGGCAGCTGGCGGGATTCCCCGCCGCCGGTGTTTCGCCCGAGAAAGCTGTGGCGGCGCGCGAATTGCCGGTGCTGCTGATTTGCGACGCGGCGGACACCACGCTGCCCTGCCGGCACGCCGAGCGGATTTATGCCGCCGCGCGCGGGCCGAAGGCATTGTGGGTGGTGCCGGGGGCGTTTCATACCGCCGCGCTGGGATTTGCGCCGGAAGAGTTCCGCCGGCGCGTTCTGGGTTTCTACGCGCAGCCTGTGGCTAACCGCTGAGCGGCCAGCGCGGCTCTTCCGCGGGGGTCTGCTTCTCCCCTGCCAGATTACCGCCGGCGGCCAGCCAGCGGTCGCTCAATTGCCGCACCGTTTCGCGCATGCGCACGGCGAGATCCGCGATGATTTCCAGACGCCGGAGGTCGTGCGGCGGAAGATCGATCGTTCCGCGGCGCACTGCGAGCAGCAAGAGCTCGGCGTTTCCGAGGATGCCCGTCAACGGATTGTTCAGTTCGTGGCGCAGGACCTCGCCGAAGTCGCGGCCGTCCAGCCGGAGGTCGGCCAGGGAAGCGGAAGTCCGATGTGGCGGTGGATCCGGCGCAGGGCGTGGCAATCCCGCACGCGCGAGCCGCAGATGGCGCTGCACCATGGAGACAGCCGCGGGAAGGCTCAGCGCCGAACGCGGCACAAGCTCCGCCGTCCCGGGCGGAACCAAGCGCGCGACCGCGGCGCCCTCTTCCTCGCTGCCGATCCACACGACGGGCGCGACCACTGCAAGCAGTAAGAGCGCGGCCGCGATGGCCTGCCGCCGCTGCCGCAGCGAAGGAGCATCCCCGGGCAATGCACGGTCCTCCGCGAGAATAGCGCGCAGGGATTCGCGTTCCGCCAGCCGGCGCGCCGCGTCTAATTCCTGCACGGCCACCACCGACAGCTCGGGAATTTTCCGCTGAAGCTCGCGGCGGGCCTCCGCACAAAACTCTTCCGTGCCGCAGATCAAAACCGCGGTGTGGCGTTTTGCGGCCCCTTCCTCGGAGGTTCCCGCCAGAAATCCTTGCCAGTGACCTTCCGGTGACACGGCGACTCTTCTCCTCTCAGAGCATCTCCCGCACCGCGCGACTCAACTCTTCCACACGGAACGGCTTCGCGACATAGGGCAAGCGGTGCCGCTCCAGAAACTCCTGCGTGCCGGGCGCCACCACATCCCCGGTCACGAACAGCACGTGCTCCTGCAACGGATTGCGTCTCTGCCCGAGCGAATGAAAGAACTTCTTGCCGTCCATGCCTGGCATTTTCAGATCGCAGATGACCAGGTCGTAGGTTTCATACTCCGTACGGGCCAGCGCGCCTGCCCGTCGCGCAGCACGTCCACGCGCATGCCTTCGTCGCGCAGCACGTCCGCGATCAGCCCTCCCACGGTTGGCTCGTCTTCGACCACGAGCACTTTTGCCGGACGTTGTTCCCCGACTGGCATTCCACCCAGAAGGCGGCGCCGGGGCGGAAAACGGACGACTGCGGGTTGCCGCGGGGCAGGCATTTCGGCGGAGCGCAGGGCCGGGAGTTCCACGAGAACGCGTGTCCCTCCCCGCGGCGGACTCACGACATTAACGGTCCCGCCGTGCTGGCGCACAAAGCCGAGCACGATTGCCAGGCCGAGGCCGGTGCCTACGCCCGGCGGCTTGGTAGTGAAAAATGGATCGAAGATGCGCGCCTGAATGGCGCCGGGAATCCCCGGACCATCGTCCCAGACCTCCAGGCGCAATCGCCTATCACCGACGCTGGACGTGCGCACACCGATAAGGCCCCCTTTGCCGCTCTGTTCGATGGCCTGCTGCGCGTTCTGCAGCAGGTTCAGCAGAACCTGCTGCAATTGTCCGAAGTCTCCTTCGACGCGAGGCAGGGAAGGTTCCTTTTCGACGACCAGGCGGATCGGGCTCCCGCCGAGCGTGGCGCGGATGACGCTGACGGTGCGGTCCACCAGGTCGTTGAGAGAAAGCGGTTCCCGCACGCCGTGAACCTCCCCGGAAACCCGCAGCAACTGGCGAAGCACTCCCGTCGCGCGTTCGGCTTCTCCCAGGATGCCGCGGACCTCGCCCGCCATGCCGGTGCTCGAGGCTGCGACGCGCGGCAGCAGGCGCTGGGCATAGCCGAGGATGGTCGTGAGCGGATTGCTCAGTTCATGGACAATGCTGCTGACCCGCTGCCCCATGGAGGCCAGCTTCTCGGTTTGCGCCATGCGCGACTGGAACATCCGCCGTGCCGTCATCTCCCGATAAACCTCCACGCGCCCGAGACGGCGGCCGTTTTCTCCGATGATCTCGCGCGTGCAACGTTCGATGGTCAGCGGCACAGGCCAGCTCATCTGCAGTTCTCCCTGTGTTTCGCCCTCCGGCGAGTTCGCCAAGGCGCGCCAGGCCCGCTCGAAACCCCCCGGATCGTGGGCATGGGGAGCCGCGAAGCGCAGCAGATCTTCGAACGTGCCGGCCTTCGCAGCCTCCTCCGCGGTGAGCCCGAGCAGGCGATGAAAGCGTTCGTTGGCGGCCCGGATGCGGCCCGTTTCATCGAACAGCACCACACCCTCCTCCATCCAACCGACGGTCTGGCGAAGTTCCGCCTCGACATCTTCTTCTTTGCTGCGCTCGCGCGAGGATTGCGCCACAGCCTCGAGTTCCACGGCGAAAAACTCCTGGTTTTCCAGATTCAGGGGCCGGCACGAGGCCCGTGTCCCGTGTTTCAGCTCGACTAGGAAGGGCTCTTCTGGTTCTCCCGCAATTTCAGGCGACGCCAGTTCCTGCTGCAACCAGCGGTTGGCCCGCTCCCATTCCCGAGGAAGAAAGAGTTCCGCAAAACGCGGCATGAGTGATTCCGCTGACTGAACGGCAGGGACGGACGACCCAAGCAGTTCGGCGGCGCCGCGGCTGATTCCTCGGAGGAATCCGTGCCGGTCAAGCATAAGGACAGGGCGGTCGCTTGCGGCCAGCAGCGCCTGGCGCCAATGTTCCAGCTGCGCCCGGTCTTCGCGCCGCGCCTGCTGTTGCAGGATTTCCGCCGCCAGGAGTGCCCGCCGCTCCAGCCGCTCGATGGTTCCCGTGTGGGCCCCGCCGGTGCGGCACACCGCAAAGCAGAACCCCATGTACGGTTCCGTCATAATCGAGCGGGAAGGCGACGATGCGCGCAATGTCTCGCGCCAGCGGCAAAGCCATAGGTTCCGCGCCGGTCATCTGGCCGGTTTCGACGGCGCGGCGCCAGATCATCTCGAGCGGTCCGCGCTCGACGCTGTGCGCCCAGGCCGGATCTCCGCTGTGCGCATGAATCTCTAGGCGTTCTTCGGCGCCCGCGAGCGAAGGGGCCTGCACAGTGAGTCCCCTACGTCGCTCGCCAATGAGTGCGAAGACGGATCCCAGACCCTCGGGCCCTTCCTGCAGCAGGGTTTGCGGGGCGGCTTGGGCGGCAATCTGCGCGTGGAAATGCGCGGAGAGCTCGAGGTCTGTCTTGCGTTGCTCGGCCAGCCGGTTTCGCTCTTCCCACTCCAGGGCCAAGCCAAGTTCCTCCGCAGCTTCTTCCGCGGACGCCTGCGGCAGCGGCATTTCAGCGCCGCGGCTGGCTGCCAGAACCACGCCGCGCAAATCCCCTCCGGCAACAACTGGAACCCACAGTCCGCGGCGCATGCCCATGGCCGACCCCACGATCGGGTGATTGGAATCGTCCGTCTGCTGGAACTCCGCGGTCTTGCCCGCAGAAAGGAGCTCCTGCGGCAGGTGCGTCCCGAGGGAAAGCAGTGTCCAGTCGCCAGACCTGTGTCCTTCCCAGGTGTCGAGAACTTCGCCGCGAAAAACGGCGGGGCCTCCGGAGCCCAGCCTTTCCTCCGAATTCGCATCCAGCCAGACACCCCCGCGGTCCGCTCCCGCGACTGCCTGGAGTTTCCTCAGCGCTTCGTGAATCCAGACGTCGTGACTCGCGCCTTGCCGGACAATGCTCGCAATGCTGCGGGCTTCCGGTTGTTGCAATCCCCGGTCTCGGCCCTTTCGTCCAAACACGCAGAATTCCTCGAACGAGTTCCACGTGTGTACTAAGCATCGGCAAAGCCAAAACGACGGCCGGCCATCTTGTTGTCAGAAGTAGGGTTATGTCGGAGAAAAGGATTTCAAGTCGAGAATGCGAAGGCTATTTTTCCACTTTGATACTCGAGCCAAGCGTTACGCATCCGCCCGCTCGATCTGATACTGCTTCAATTTGCGGTACAACGTGGTCTTCCCAATTCCCAGCATACGCGCAGCGGCCTGCTTGTCACCGCCAGTTTGCCGCAGCGTGCTTAGAATCGCCCGGCGCTCCAGTTCATCGAGAGGAAGCAGCTCTTCTTTTTCCGGAGCGCGTTCCGTCGTCGGATACTGCAGGCTGGTCGGCAAATCGTGGACGGATAGATACGGTCCGGTGCCCAGGGCCACGGCGCGTTCGATGGTGTTTTCCAGTTCGCGGACATTTCCCGGCCAGTCGGAAGCCATCAACCGGCGCATGGCCTCTTCGGTGAGTTCCCGGGTCACCTCATCCTGGCGGGAAAATTTCTCGAGGAAGGAAGTCACCAGAAGTGGAATGTCGCTCTTGCGGTCGCGTAGCGGGGGCAGCTTGAGTTGCACGACATTCAGCCGGAAATAGAGATCCTGGCGGAAGGTGCCGTTCTTGACTGCGAGTTCCAAGTCCCGGTTGGTGGCGGCCACGATGCGGATATTGATCGGCCGGCGCTCCGTGGAGCCCACCGGCTTCACCTCGCCCTCCTGCAGGGCGCGCAGCAGCTTCGCCTGCATCTCTAGGCTCACTTCGCCAATCTCGTCGAGGAAGAGCGTGCCGCCGTTGGCCGCCTCCATCAAGCCCTGCTTCGCCTGCAGGGCGCCGGTGAACGCACCACGCGTATAGCCGAACAGCTCCGACTCGATGAGCGTGGAGACCAGCGCGGAGCACTCCACGGGAACAAATGGCTTTTCCTTGCGCGGGCCCAGAAAATGAATGCTGCGCGCCACCAGCTCCTTGCCCGTGCGGTTTCGCCCAGCACCAGCACGGGATGGTCGCGCAGCGTCACCTTTTCGATCAGCCGGTACACCCGCTCCATGCGCGGCGACATGCCGATGAGTCCGCCGAATCCCGGGCGCGCCCGGACCTGCTCGCGCAGCATGCGGTTTTCGCGGCGAAGTTCGATGGAATGAACCACCTGCTCAAGGCGCGCGCGCAGTTCTTCCACCCGAAACGGTTTGGTGACGTAGTCGCCGGCGCCCATGCGCGTGGCCTGCACTGCGGAATCGATGGTGCCGTACTGCGTGAGCATCACCACGGCCATGTCCGGAAACAGCCGCGTCACGCGTTTGAGTAACTCGAGTCCATTCGTTCCGGGCAGCCGCAGGTCCGTCAATAAAATGTCCACGGGCGAAAGCTCCAGAACCTCCAGAGCCTCCTCGGCCATGCTGACGTCAAACACCTTCATGCCGGCGTCTTCGGCGATGGTGCGGCAGACGCTGCGCACGTGGTCATCGTCATCCACGACCAGCAGATGCACCGGGGGCAAACCCTGGGCTGCGCGTTCTTCCTTGCCGAGAGCAAACATTCCGGCAGACTTTTCGAATTCCATGCCCACAGAACGCCCTGCTTGCGTCTCCGCCATTGTGCCTCTTCTCTTGAAACGGGAGTCGCCCTGACCCGGCGTGCGAGATAGAGAACGGGCCGGACCTGTTCCCATTCCGGAAAGTTCCTCTCCCTTCTACTTCGGGATGATGCTATTGTCAAGTCTGTAATTACCTAAAAGGGATTTTATAGAGAGATGTACCAAAGTGAAATAGGCCACTGGTTCATTCTGGGTCTGGTCTGTGCACGTGCCTGGAAGTTTTCCGTCAGGGTTGGACGGGGCTCTTCCACTTCAGCACGCCCTCGCTCTGGGACGCAAACACCAACTGTTTTGGATTCGTTTGCACCATGCCGTTCATCCGACTGCGTTCCGCATCCTGATCCAGGCGTGTCCAATTCCCTCTTCCGTCCGGTGAGAGATACACTCCGCCTTGTTCCAAGGTCACCACCAGGCCGCTGGCCGACGCCCACACGTGCGTTACCACTCCAGCAGGTAGGCCATCTTGGGAAAGCGTCCAGTGCTGAGCTGTGTCGGAAGAAAAATAGAGCCCGCCATCCGTGGCCAGAAACAGAGTAGAGTTTGCGGCTGGGTCCCAAAGAACTGCATTTGCGTCCGGGACGCCCACAGGTAGGTCGCGCCAGAGGGTAGAGTTCCCCGAGTCTCGTGAAAACCCAAATTTGCCTTCGCTCACGACGCCCAGAAATTGGCCATTCAGAGAAACCCAGATCGCCGAGGCACGCCGCGCTTTCGAGAAAGCAAGCACGGACTCGCACCGGGCGGCGCGGTTGCAGCGCAACACACCCTGCATCAAAGGAAGATAGGCGCTTTCTTGCGAGAAGAAGATCCGCCCTTGCGGTGCGATCCCGGTTCGCAGGCTTTGCTTGTAGATGGACGTGCCATTTTTGCCAGGAAGGTGCCGCATCGGGCCGAGAGGGATCCATGGCCGCCACTCCCCGGCCGAATCCATATAAATCCGGTACGTGCCGTTGGAGAGTTGCGCCAGCCAGCCCCACGGGCTTCCATAAACGCGCTCAAGGCGGTCCACGCCCCAGAGCTTCGCTTCGGGCCCCTTCGCGATCGCAGCGAGAGAACTCCAGTTGATGCCGGCGTCGAAGCTCTCCAGAAGTTCCACGCCGTTCCGCTCGAGGAGGAGCAGCAGGTGCGCCGGGTCACGCGGATCGCCGACGAGTTGTTTCGCCACCTGATGTGCAAAACCATGGTTTGAGGGGGTGAAGGCCTTTCCCGAATCTTCGCTGACCAGCACACCCTGCGCCTCCGTGCCGATGACGACTCTCTCCGCGGCGTGTTCTTTCCCCGGAAGGACGGCTACGCCGTTGACGACCCATTCTTTCGGAGTCGTGCGCTCCCAGCTTTCGCCCGCGTCGCGCGTCACCCAGAGCCCTTCGGTGGTGGCCGCGTAGAGCGTCGCGGGTTGCTGCGGGTCCTGTACGATGGCTTGCGTGCGGCGAGCGGCGTAAGGAATTCCCTGCAGCTTCGTCCACTGTCCGCCGCGGTCTTCGCTGCGGTAGATGCCGGAACACGCGCTCAGATAAAGGCGGGCCGGATTCGCGGCGTCCACGCGCATGCTCATGATGTCGGAATCATCAATCAGGCCGGCGGAGACGGATTTCCAGGTTTTGCCGCCGTCGGTGGTTTTCCACGGAAGATGATACGTACCCGCATAGATCACGTTCGCATCGGCGGGATCAATCGCCACGGAATCCACATTGCGCAATTCCGGATCGTCCGGCGGAGAGATGCGTTCCCAGGTCCGGCCTTCATTCGTGGAGCGAAACACGCCACTGCGTGTCCCGGCCGCCAACATTTCCGGTTGCGAAGGAGCGAACTCGATGGCGCGCACCGCTTCGCCTTGCAAGCCCGAGGGATGCCAGGTAGCGCCTCCGTCTTCGCTGCGAAAAATTCCTCCTCCCGCGCCCACCTCACGGAACCACACGGCCGCAAACACGCGATGCGGATCTTTGGCGCTGACGGCCATTTGCGCGATTATGGCGTCCGTTCGCGAGCCGGCGCGGCCGCGCAGATTCCAACTCGCACCGCGGTCCACACTCTGAAAGACATGACCGTCGTTTGTGCCGAGATACAAAACGCCATCCGAACCGGCGGCCAGCGAAAGTACCATGCCGCCGTCCGGCCCCAGGCGTTCCCAGGATTGCGCAGCAACCGGCACCGCACCAAGAAAGAGCAGCAAGCAGAGCAGATTGGATTTCACGCGAGCGTTGGATCCCTTTCGAATTTCTTCAAAATCAGCCCTGAAAAGAACCGGGCTCCCCGAAGCTTGATTCGGAGAGCCCGGTTGCTAATTTCCTGATTCCTGTCCGGCTCGGGCGATTTCTCGCAGAAGCCGGAGAAAGAGGTTAGTAGGTTGCGCCTTCCGGCACGAAGATGAAGTCAACGCGGCGGTTGGTCTTCTCCGAGCCTTTTTCGGTGGACGGCATTCCGACGCGGGTCGAGACGCGCGACAGATCGATGCCCTTCTCGCCGAGATACTTCCTGGCGCCATCGGCGCGGGTCTGCGCGAGTTTCTTGTTGTTGGGTTCCTTCGGATCCGCGTAGCCGACAATGACCAGCTTCGCGTTGGGCTCGCTCTTCAGGCGCAGGGCAACGTCGTCACCCACGCGCTTGCAAGCGTTGTCGAAGCGGCCTGCGCCGACCTTGGTGTAACCGCAATCGCCGACCTTGGAGGCCTGCGGCGGCGGCGCCGGTTGCTGCACGTCGACATTGGTGGTCGCGCTGGTGCGGCCGCCACGACCGTCATCGGCCGTGCAGGTGACGGTGTAGCTGCCCGCGGAGAGACCTGTGGAGTCGAAGTCCGCGCTCGGGCCGTTGCCAGAAATCTGGCCGCCGGTGGCCGAGTAGCTGTAGGTCAACGGATCGCCATCGGGATCGCTGGCCGTGGAGTTAATCTTCACGCGCTCGCCGGCGATGATTGGGTTGCGTTCAGGAGCGCAGGAAATGACCGGAGGCCGGTTGGGCCGCTTGGCAACCGTAACATCCGCTGAGCAGGTAGCGCTCCCGCCGCGGCCATCGTCCACCTTCGCGGTGACCGTGTAGGTGCCAATCGCCAAGCCGGAGGGGCTCCAGCGAACATCGGAGCCGGTGCCGTCCACGCTGCCGCCCGTTGCCGTGTAGCTGTAGGTCAGCGCGTCATTGTCTGGGTCGCTGGCGTTGACATGAATCGCCACGGGTGACGTCGAACCCTCATAGACGGAGGCCGGGTCTGCCGAGCAAGCCGCCACTGGCGGACGGTTCGGCTTCGGCGGCGCCGGCGGATACGCCCAGCGCATTACGACGCCTGTGCCGATGCGGAAGTTGTTCTGGCGGCCATCGGGGCTCAGCAGCGAGCCGGAGAAATTCGTGAGCAGGTAATCCGCCTGGAAAAACCGCCACGCAATGTATTTCGTCAGAATGACGTCCACGCCACCGCCAGCCGCCAGGGCGAAAGCGGTTTGCGACTGGTCGCCGGTCACCTGCTGGCTGCCGCGCGCCGCCCCGAAGAGCACTTCGGCGAACGGCACGAAGTGATCGAAACGCCGCCAGTTCAGCCGCGGACCAAATAGATAGGTCTGCATGTTTCCGCTGATGGTGGCCAGAGACTGCGTCTCATCGGTATTCAGGACGTAGATCTGACGATCAAACCGGTAGCCGCCAATTTCGCCGACGATCCCGATCCACTTGTTCACGTTGTAGGCGAACGAACCCGTGGCGCCGAGCTGGTTGAAATTCCGGAACGAGCACGGGCAGAAGTTTATGTAGCTGAACATGCCCGCGACTTCAAACTTCGGGGTCAGCAATCCCCAGGCGTGACGATTCCACGGATTGTTATTCCAATCCGACATTGCGTCCGCCGCCGGCATCGCCGCTGCAGGCATTGGGAAAAGCGTTGGCGATGCGGGAGCAATGCTGAAATCATGGACCGGTACCGCGTTGGTTGACTCTGTAGTGCTGTTGCTATTCGCTGTGCTCGCATCTTTCTGCTGCGCACAGATAGGCAGAGCGAGTAAGGCGCCCATTGCCAAGGTTGCACACCATTTGCGCATTGTTTCCTCCATGAACGAAACAAAAAATCTCATCTGTTTCCTCGCGTCTACCTCGTTACTTCAACTCCTGCACGGGACGGGCGACGCAGGTTGGCACGCAGCCGAGGACCTGCTTCCTGATTAAGGGGCGGTTTCACACTTGGCCTGCTCGAACTTGAAACAGACGGTGGAATCAAGCAAGTCGCTGCGGGTGAAAGCATATTCCATAAGTTCATCATTCTGCAAGCACTTCGTATAGTAAAACGGGCGCGGGCCGGACCAGCAGTTCCCCGAAGATTCATTCTTCTATCCTGAATGCGCTACACTGAAACGGCTGTGACCTTCATCACCCCACTCGATTTGAACTGGACCGGAAGACCGCAGTGCATCGCCACGGGCCTCCTCCGAGCGGACGGGTTTGCCGCTCTGGTTGACCCAGGACCAGAGTCCACGCTGGCAACTTTGCGCGAGAAACTCACCGCCCAGCGATTGCGGGTCGCGGACCTTCGGGCCATTCTGTTGACTCACATTCACCTGGATCACGCCGGAGCCACGGGCACTCTGGTTCGGGAAAACCCCGGTTTGCGGGTCTATGTCCATACCAAGGGGGCTCCCCATTTGATTGATCCCACGAAGCTTCTGGCCAGCGCCGAGCGGCTCTACAAGGCAGATATGGAGCGCTTGTTTGGCGACTTTCTGCCGGTGCCCGAGGGCAATCTGGAGGTCTTAGAAGGGGGTGAGACGCTCTCCATTGGGCCTCGGGAGATGCAGGTGCTATACACGCCTGGACATGCCTCCCACCATGTGACGTACTATGACCCGACCGACCGCGTGGCGTTTGTCGGAGATACCGCCGGGATTTGCATTGAAGGCCACCGGTTCATCCTGCCGGCCACCCCGCCCCCCGACATTTCGCTCGAGCTCTGGGCCGCCTCGCTGGAGCTCATCGGCCGGCTCCATCCGAGACGCCTTTTTCTGACCCACTTTGGTTTTGCCGACGAAGCCGACCGACACCTGAAAGCCTACCAGGGCAGACTGACGGAATGGAGGAATCTGTCGGAGGAAATCCTGTCGCGGACCACCGATCAGACGGAGGCAACCCGGGATTTTGCGCGCGCGGTCGCCGCGGAAGCCGCAGGCTTTCTTACTCCCGAAGAACTCTCGCAATACGTCTTCAACGGAGCCTTGCAGCTTTCCTGGCTTGGTCTGGCCCGATATCAGCAGAAACGGAAGGAAGGGCAGGCCTGACGCTACCTGTCATTTACTTCTCGATTTTCGCCAGATGCAGGCCGAATTCCCGGTGGGTGGCAAGCAAGGCCTTTTTCACGTCCTTTTCTTCGATCACGAACGAAATATTGGTTTCCGAAGAGCCCTGCGCGATGGCGATGATGTTGACGTTTTCCTTGCCCAGCGCCTGAAAGGTGCGGCCGGCAATGCCCGGCGTGCCGCGCATGTTTTCGCCGACCACGGCGACGATAGCGATGTTTGGGTCAACGGTGATGTGCTCCACCTTTTCGTGCTTCAGGTCCTGTGCAAACTCCTTGCGCAGGGCCTCGATAGCGCGCTCCGCATCCGCCGACGAGATGATGAAACAAATGTCGTTCTGCGAAGACGATTGTGAGATCAGGAGCACATTGGCGCGTGTCTCGGCGATGGTCGAAAACGTACGGCCTACGACATCCGGCAGACCAACGATGCCCGGTCCGCCGAGACTGATGAGCGTGACATCTCGAATGGCCGTGAGCGCTTTGACCCCCCCGTTGCGCCCGCCTTTGGGAGTGATTTCGGTTCCGAGCTTTTCCGGCTCAAAACTGTTGCGAATCCAGACGGGGATCGCGGCCTCGACAACCGGCTTCAAGGTTTTCGGATGCAGCACCTTCGCACCGAAAAAGGCCAACTCCGCTGCTTCGCGATAGGTGATCTTCGTAATCGTCCGGGCCTCGCTGATTAACCGGGGATCGGCCGTCAAGACGCCATCCACATCGGTCCAGATGATCACTTCGGTTGCGTCCAGCGCCGCTCCCAGGATCGTGGCGGAATAATCCGAACCGCCGCGACCGAGTGTGGTGAGCTCGCCTTCCCACGTTGCTCCGATGAACCCGGTCACAATCGGTACAATGCCCTTCTCCAACATCGGGAAAATCCGAGTCTGAGATTTCTCGCGGGTTTCCTTCATCAGTGGATCGGCCCCGCCGTGGAACTCATCGGTGACAATCAGTTCGCTTGCTTCAACGGACTCGCTCGGGAGCCCCAATTCCCTGACCGCGGCCGAAACCATCGGGGCAGACAATCGTTCGCCGAGGCTGGAGATGGTGTCCAGCGTGCGCGGGGAAAGCTCGCGCAACAGCGCTGTGCCTTCGCAAAACCGGCGCCCTTCGGCGAGCACTTGCTTTATCTTTTGGCTGACCTTCGCGCGCTCGGTTTCATTCTTCACTACGGCCGCGAGCGTGCTTTCATGCTTGGCGGCAAGTTCATCGAGAATGGCAAGAGCGGCCGTGGCGTTTCCTGATTGCGCAGTCTTTGCCGCTTCAATGAGTCGATTGGTGACACCGCTCATGGCGGAAACGACCGCGACGCACTTGCCCGCACGCGCCCCTTTCGCAATGATTTGCGCGGCCCGGGTGATGCACGTTGCATCGCCCACTGAGGTTCCGCCAAATTTCATGACCTGCAACGCCGACTTCATGACTCTCCCATCCAACGGTTGACCTGTGGTTTCTGCTGGGCCAGCCGAGTCTTTCTATTTTAGGTTTGCGGGGGAGATCCCCGGTAATTTAGTGGATCGAATTTTTCGATTCGATACATCCGATTCTTGAGGAAGAAGCGAAAGCCTCCGACGTGCGCCAGCGCCTTTTGAAACCTTGTAAGAATTACAAGCGGAGACGCACGGCAAAACTTTCTTGCGTACTGGGACGCCCTGCGAATTTTTCCACAGAATCCACGAATTCATCAAGTTAGCCTATTGGCATGGTGTTTGCCTCTTTCCTTCATCGGCGTCGCGACACAGGGAGGGGCAAATGAACGAGACACTTCGTTTTCGCACCGCTGTCTGTTCCGACTATGAGACTTTGCTGAAGGAATGCCAGCACGCTCTACGCGCCTGGAAAGATCGAAGGGAAGAAATCGTGCGCCGTGGCTTGCGCGGCAAACGAGCTGGCGATGAATTGCAAAAATTGCAGGCCGACTACGCGAGGGCCTACAACCGGCTGGAACGCCATTCAAGAGCCTGCCCGGTGTGCCGATTCATGACGGAATTAGGAAAAAGTGAACAGACCGCACCGATTTGTATTTCCAGCGGCAAGGAAATCTCCGGGTAGATTAAGCCGGCGCCGCCGTTGTGTCTTCGCTGGCCGGAGCCGCGGCAGGAGCAGGCGGCGGGGCCAGCGCAGCCAACCGTGCCGAAAGCACATCCGCGAGCAGATCGATCAGTTTCTTCGCGCCCGAACCGTCGGGGTCCTTGTCCGGATTGTATTGGGCGATGTCCAAGCCGAGCAGGTTTTTCTGTTTGGCGAATTCGTAGAGCGAAGCCTGCACGTCGGCAAGCGAGAGGCCGCCAGAATCGGGAACGTTAGTGGCGGAAAACTCCTCCTGAGAGATCACATCCAGATCGAGATGCAGCATGAATTCGCGAGCGCCCGCATGCAGGTGCATGAGGGCGTCCTGCGCGGACTTTTCCGCGCCTTTACGCTGAATGTCCGCCGCGTAGACATGGCGCAGCGGCGAACGCGCAAGAAATTCCTGTTCCGGCGGGTCCACGCGGACCAGGCCGTAAATCAGCGTGTCCGGCTCCCGAACCAGCGGCGGTTCGCCCCAGAAGCGCACCAGTTCCGGCGAGCCTTTGCCGATGATGCCCGCCAGGGCCATTCCGTCCAGGCGACCCGAGGGCGTACCGGCCGGGGTGTTCAGGTCGGCGTCCCGGTCAAACCATAGCAGGCTGATTTGCTTGTAGTAGCGGTGCGCGCCTGCCAGCATGGCGATGATTTGCGTGCAGTCTCCACCGAGCACCAGCAACAGAGCGCCGGACTTGATGCCCAGTTCTGCGCGCGGCTTCAGATCGTTGAGGGAGGCGATGATTTCAGTAACGTTGCGGGACCGCTTGTGTTCGTCATCCTCGGCAAACAGACGTGGGGCGCAATCGCCGAGGTCGGTTACTTCATAGCCGATGGATTGCAAACGCTCGACAATGCCAGCGGCGCGGAGGGCGGCGGGAGCCTTTTCGCTTCCCGCAAGGAAAGAAGCGGCGCTGGAGGGGGCACCGATGATGGCAATCTTGTTCGGCTGACGGACGATTTTGACCGCCAAGGCTCGCTCCTTGTGCTGCGGAAATCGCTGGCCACAACTGCGTGGCCGGTACAGCGAACTGCCGGGTACGGGCGGATTGTGCCGGGGAATTCCCTGCCCGGCAGAACGGAAACTTTTTGACCGTGGCGCCCCGCGACTAGCGGCGCGGCGCCGGCGCGATGGACTGCAACTCCGGAGGCAGCGTAAAACGCACGTCCTCGCGAATCAGGTCCAGATCGCGCTGGTCTGTAAAACCAAATTCGGCAAGCCGCTCGCTCACCTGCTCCACGAGAATTTCAGGAGCAGAGGCACCGGCCGTCAACCCGACACGGGTGACGCCTTCGAGCCAGCTTGGGTCAATGTCTCTCGCAGAATCGATCAATTTCGCCTTGCGATTGAGGCGCTGCGCAAGCTCCACCAATCGATTGGAATTGGAGCTGTTTTGCGAGCCGACCACCAGGATCAAATCGACATCCTTGGCGACTTGCTCGACAGCTTCCTGGCGATTCTGAGTGGCATAGCAAATGTCGTCGCTGGCTGGGCCAATGATCTTCGGGAAACGCTGGCGGAGGCGAGCGACGATTTCCTGGGTGTCATAAAGGCTCAAAGTGGTTTGCGTCAGAAAAGCGAGGCGTTCCGGATCTTCCACGTGCAGGGCATCCACGGCGGAGACCGAGTCCACCACCAACGTGCGGTCCGGCGCTTCTCCGGAAGTGCCGATGATTTCCTGGTGATCCTTGTGGCCGATCAGGATAATCGTGCGCTTTTCGCGGGCGAACTTGAGCGCTTCGAGGTGGACCTTGGTCACCAACGGGCAGGTGGCGTCAATCACGCGCAGGAGGCGGTCTTTGGCCTCCTGGCGAACCGTGGGTGGAACCCCGTGGGCGCTAAAGACTAGCACGGAATTCGAAGGAACTTCCTCGATGGTCTCGACAAAGATGGCGCCGCGGCGGCGAAGCTGTTCGACGACGTAGGTGTTATGCACGATTTCATGATGCACATAGACCGGCGCGCCATAGGCTTCCAGCGCCAGTTCAACAATATCCACCGCGCGGACCACGCCGGCGCAGAAACCACGCGGGCGCACGCGAAGCAGGGTCTTTACAGGGGTTGCCGTTTGAGCGGACATCTGACTCCTAAACTACTGAAATTTCAAGATTCCATCATATCAAAGTCATTCCTTCTGTGCATGAGAAGCGTTCCGGGCCCGACGCTATATCCCCCAAAAACTGGCTTTTGGGACAGCCCACAAACCGCAGATTCGCGTAAACTAGGAAATTAAGAGGATTTTAGGGATGGAACAGCCCCAGGTCCAACAGAACCGGCGGCGCAGCGAACGCGTAATGCTGCGTATGTCCGTGATGGTGCTGGCGGAAAACGAGGAGCGCCGCCAGATTCAGGAAGAGGCCAAGACGCAAGTTGTGAATGCGCATGGCGGCCTGATGCAGATGAGATCGCACCTTCATGTAGGCCAGGCGTTTCTGCTGAACAATCCGCAAAACGGAAGAGAGATCAGTTGTCGAGTGGTGCGCGTCGAAGAAGCAGGAATGGAGTATTACCATATCGCCTTTGAATTTGACCGGCCGGACCCCAAATTCTGGCCGGTGACGTTTCCGCCCACCGATTGGGGACTTCCCTCCTGACCCTTCCAGCCGGTTGTGCTCTGCGCGTGTGAGCGACAATTCCCGCGCGGGATGGCATCCAACTTTTTGTCAGACGCCGTGTTAAACACCGTGTGGAGGTATGCCAAGTGGATTTGAGCAGACGAGCAGGGGCGTTTTTGTTGACCGGCCTTATGGCTGGAGGACTCTTTCTTTCCGGGTGCGACGACAACGTGGAAATTATTCGCGACCCGGATATTCATATTGCGAAGGGCATGACGTGGGCCTGGCGTCCGGTGAATGCGCCGGAGGGCCCGGTGACGAATCCCAGCGCGGACAACCGAAAAGTGGTTTCGCGCGACGTAATTACGTCACAACAGCAGCCGCCCCCGCAACGGCTGGAGAGCAATCGCGATTGGAATACGGAAGCGAACCGCGACACGCTGAAGGCGGCGATTGCAAAGAACCTGCAGTCAAAGGGACTGATGCAAGTGCCGGATCCTTCGGTCGCCGATTTCTGGGTGGATTACCACGTCGCGGTGAAAACGCAGACGGCAACCGTTCAGCGAGTCTATCCCGGCGGATATCCCGGCGTGGTCTGCGGACCCTACGGCTGCTGGTCCGGTTGGGGATGGGGCCCTCCGGAAGTGGCGTTTCAGAATGTGCGCTACCACGAAGGAACGTTTGTGATTGACCTGGCGCTGCGCGAACCCAGAAAGCTGGCGTATCGAGGGATCAGCCAGAAGGAACTGAAGAGCAAGCCGGTGATTACACCGTACCAGGCGGATGAAGCGGTCGGCCACCTACTGAAGGGTCTGAACGCGAAGTAAGAAACCCACTGATCCTGAGGGCGAAGATGGCCCTCAGGATGACATTCTCTTGAGTGGAAGCTTAGTGTTTACTTGCGGCCTTTGGCGGCGGCAGTCACAGGTTTTTGGGCGCGGGCCTGAAACTCCTCGTAGGTGCCCTTGAAGTCTTCGATTTTGCCACCGTGGAAATGCCAGATGCGGGTGGCCACTTCGTCGAGGACGTCTTCGTCGTGCGTGACCAATAGCACCGTGCCGTCGAACTTCTGCAATGCGATGTTCAGCGCGTTGATGGATTCGAGGTCGAGGTTGTTCGTCGGCTCGTCGAACACCAGGAAGTTCGGCTTCTGCAGCATGATGCGGCAGAAGATCAGGCGCGCCTGTTCACCACCGGACAGGCCGGAGGTGGGCTTCAGCGCGTCTTCGCCGCTGAAGAGCATCTGCCCCAGCACGCCGCGAATTTCCTCCTGCAGCGCTTGCGGCTTGAATTGCCACAACCAATCGAGGGCACTGATACCCTTTGATTTGTCGATGGTATAGCCGAAATCCTGCGGAAAATAGCCGACTTTGACTTCGTGTCCCCAGGCGACGTTTCCGGAATCGATCGGGAACTGATGCTCAGCTTCGCCGATGAACGGGCCAGCGTTCCGGATGATGGACTTCAGCATCGTGGTTTTGCCGGCGCCGTTGCGGCCGGTGAGGGCGATCTTTTCGCCGCGGGTGACGTGCGCGGAGAAATTCGGGATCACCTTCAAGTCATCGTAGGACTTCGAAAGGTGCTTGATTTCCAGCGGCACACGGCCGGACGGGACCTCGAATTGGAAACGGATATAAGGACGCTGAATGTTGGAGCGCGCAAGCTCCGATACTTGCAGGCGCTCGACTTCTTTCTTGCGCGAGGTAGCCTGAGCCGAACGCGTGCCGGCCGAGAACCGCGCGATGAATTCGTTGAGTTCCGCGATCTTCTTTTCGCGGGCCGCGTTTTCCGCTTCCATGCGCGAGCGAATCTGTGTCTTGGCCAGCACCATGTCGTCGTAGCCGCCGGGATACATGATGATGGTCTGGTAGTCGATATCGGCAATGTGCGTGCACACGCTGTTCAAAAAGTGGCGGTCGTGCGAAATCACGATCAGCACGCCGTGATACTCACTCAGGTATTCCTTCAGCCAGTGGACGGAATCGAGGTCGAGGTTGTTGGTGGGCTCGTCGAGCAGCAATGCTGAAGGGTTTCCGAAGAGCGCCTGGGCCAACAGTACGCGGACTTTCTGCCCGCCTTGCAGTTCGCCCATCTTACGCTCGTGGAGCTCCGCCTCGATGCCCAGACCGTCGAGCAACACGCCGGCGTCGGCTTCCGCCTCATAGCCGTTTTCTTCGCCGACAATGCCCTCGAGCTCGCCGAGACGCATGCCGTCGGCGTCGGTCAGTTCCTCGTGTGGCTTGGCGTAGAGCGCCTCGCGCTCCTGCAGCGCGTTCCACAGGATGGAATTGCCCATGATGACCGTGTCAATCACGCGATATTTGTCGAAGGCAAACTGGTCCTGGCGCAGGATGCCGATTTTCTTGGGCCGGGTAATGTAGCCGCTGGTCGGATCCAGTTCACCAGTCAGGATTTTCATGAAAGTGGATTTTCCGGCGCCATTGGGGCCGGAGATGGCGTAGCGGCGGCCCGCCATAAAGGTCGCGGTGACGTCCTCGAACAGGACGCGGGCGCCGAAGCGCATAGTGACGTTTTCAACGGAGATCATAACCTTTCAATTTTAGCGTGAAACCGCCTGAGGGCGCCAAATCAAAGAATCGATGCTTGGCACGGCTTGACACAATTTCCCGCGCGCCATAAGGTGTGCCACGGAGAATAATGATGAAACGAAACGTGGTGGCTGGCCTTTTCGTCTGTGTTTTTCTGGCTTCCTTTGTATTGCTGATAGCCGGCGAGGTGCATAGCAAGCCCGGGGCGGACACCCCGTGGCCCACCAAAGGCTGGGCGACGGCGACGCCAGCCAGCGTCGGGTTGGATGAAGCCGTTCTGACGGGATTGGATAAGGACATTGCCGCTGGAAAGTTCTATCTGATTGACAGCTTTACTGTGTTTCGCTGCGGCAAGAAGGTCTTTGAACGCAAGTACGCGCACGACTATGCACAGATTTACGGCAAGCAGGCCAAAGAAAAAGGGCCGCTGAATGCGCGATTAACAGGACCTTACAACTATTTCGATCCCTACTGGCACCCTTATTTTCATGGCACCGATCTGCACACCATGCAATCGGTGAGCAAGACGGTCACTTCCGTGATTATCGGGATTGCAAAGCAGCGCGGCGACTTCAAGGCGGGAGTGGACACACCGGTCTTGAAGTATTTTGACGTTGCCAAGGTGAAAAATGTGGACGACCGCAAGCGCCGCATGACCCTGCGCGACGTGCTGACCATGACCACGGGCCTCGAATGGAATGAAGAGGTTCCGTACGATGACCCGCGCAGCGATTCCAGCCTGATGGAAGCGACCGACGATTGGGTGCAATACGTGATCGACAAGCCGATGGCCGCCGAACCCGGCAAGGTCTGGAATTACAGCAGCGGCGCCACGGAGTTGCTTGCCTATATCTTCAAGAAAGAGACCGGCCAAGACATTGACGATTACGGCGAGAAATATCTGTTCGGGCCGCTGGGAATCGAGCACCACTGGAAGCGCACCTACATCGGCGTAGTGGACACCGAGGGCGGTTTGTATCTGAATCCTGATGGCCTGGCAAAGATCGGATACCTCTATCTGCACGATGGGGTGTGGGAAGGAAAGCAACTCGTCTCACCGGAATGGGTGAAGGCCTCCGTGACGCCCTACATTGATGCGGAGGCGGGCATGAAGTACGGATACAAGTGGTGGCTGTATCCGCGGAAAGATTCCAAAGAACTGGTCTGGATGTGCCTGGGGTTTGGCGGACAGCGGCTGATGGTTTTTCCGGACGAGCAGTTACTTGTAGTGCTGACGGGTTGGGAAATTCTGGGCAATGAGGGGCGCGGCGATCAACTGTTTA
>Ga0335082_10000088_pt1 | contig 89888 bp, 85 predicted proteins | sample Lox_Sample_41_FD_206718 | JGI IMG/M metagenome (GOLD analysis project Ga0335082, IMG submission 206718) | Soil microbial communities from Loxahatchee National Wildlife Refuge, Florida, United States - Lox_Sample_4.1 | ecosystem: Environmental > Terrestrial > Soil > Wetlands | place: USA... | reverse complement strand
AGATGGACGTGTTGATACTGCCTTTGCCCAAACGGCCGCCGACGCGCTCGGAGCTGATCGCCTGGTCTTTGCCGTGGACTCGCTGGGCGGGCGCGTTGCGATCAAGGGCTGGGAGGAAACTACGAACGTCTGCCCGACGGACATGATGCATCTGTTAGAGCCATGCTGCACCGCCTTCCTCTATACGCACATCGATACGGAAGGAATGCTCAAAGGCATTCCCCTTGAAGTCATCAAAACTCTGAGATCTTGCACATCGCGCGGCTTAATAGCCGCCGGCGGTATTCGCAGCTCTGAAGAAATCGACGCGCTCGATGCGATGGGAGTCGACACCGTAGTCGGGATGGCTATTTACCAGAATTTGATTTCGGTCTGACCGTGCTTAAGTTCGGGTCGGCGCAAGCGATCTGGCAGAGACCCGACGATACAGATCAGGTGCCTTGATCCGTTTGCAATAGGTTTCGAAATCCAATCGGCAGCCCGTCCACTGAAGTTCGTCTACCGAATTGAAAACCGGCGCGTCGAACCGCAATGTGGCGAGCGTCCGGAAAAGCAAAGCATTGTCCCAATCGCCAAACAAAGACTCCGCCAGCCCACGCGCTCTCTTGATGGAAGGATTCCATTCGCGCCAATCCTTCGGAATGCTTTCAAGCCGCGGATAGTTTGAGAGCACAGCTGCGGCAGCCTTCGCACCCCAGCCTGCAATTCCCGGATATCCGTCTGCGGAGTCGCCGGTCACGGCGAGGTAGTCAGGGATGGACGATGGACCGACGCCGAATTTCACCTGAACGCCCGCCTCATCTCTCACCACCTCCCGTCGGCGGTCCACCTGCACAATTCGATTCCCACTGACGCACTGGGCCAGGTCTTTGTCAGGAGTACAAATCAATACCTGCTCTACTCGATCGTCCTTGACCGATTTTATCGCTGCAGAGGCCAGCGCGTCGTCAGCTTCGAAATAGGTCATCGGCCACACAAGCACTCCCATCGCCTGCAACGAATCTTCGAGGATGGGGAATTGAGACAGCAGTTCCGGAGGAACACCTTCGCTCGTCTTATATCCGGGATAAAGGTCATTGCGGAAGGATTCGACAACGTGATCAGTAGCGACTCCAAGATGGGTCGCACCTGCCTCAATCATCGAGAATACGGAACCAAGAACTCCGCGGACAGCGCCGATCTCTTGTCCCTCGGCGTCTGTGGAAGACGGCACTGCGAAGAAGTAGCGGAAAAGTTCGTAGGTTCCGTCGATAAGGTGGACATTCATAGAAACGTTGGCCGATCTTACACGATCGGCAGACTAACCGCGGTCCATCGCCATAAACAGATTATTCAACGATTCCGCCAGGGTTGGGTGGGCGTAGGTTGCGTCCCGCAGTGCGGTATAGGGCAACTTGCCCATCATTGCCGTTTCCAGCACTGACATGACCTCACCGCCCTCGAGTCCCAGAATAGCAGCGCCGAGGATCTGCTCCGTGTCGACATCGACTACCGCTTTCATAAATCCACGGGTCTCGTCGACCTCCAGGGCTCGGGCGACCGAGCTCATAGGCAACTTGGCCACTCGGATTTTCCTTCCTTGCTCGTGAGCTTCAGTTTCGGTCAGACCGATGCGGCCTAGTTGAGGATCGATGAACACCGTATACGGGACAAAGCGGTCCGTAGTGGTCCGATCGCCTTTCTCGAGAAGGTTCGCTCGAATGATCCGAAAGTCATCATAGGAAATATGCGTGAATGCCGGCCCACCTTTGATGTCGCCCAAAGCGTAAACGCCGGAATTACTCGTTTCGAGGCGCTCGTTTACCTGGATGAAACCATGGGGATCGGTCTTCACTCCCGCAGCCGCAAGGTTCAGAGAATCGGAATTGGAAGTGCGCCCGGTAGCTACGAGCAGGTGCGAACCGTCGAGGGAGCGAGTTGAGCCAGACTGATCGATCTCCAAATGGATGCTCGGGCCTTTCGATGACACACGAGTCGCCCTCGCATTCAGTAGAACTTCTGCGCCGTCTTGCTCAAGAATCTTCTTCACCTCGTCAGCGACATCGGAATCCTCGCGTGCCAGCAACTGTTCTCCCGACTGCACGATCGTGACTCGGCTTCCCAGGCGCCGAAATAACTGGCCAAATTCGAGGCCGATGTAGCCGCCACCAAGCACGAGCAGATGCTCCGGCACTTCTCCCAATTCCATGATGGAGACATTGTCGAGAAACGGAACCGTGTCGAGACCTTCGATCTTAGGGCGAGAAGCACGCGTCCCGGCATTGATAAAAATGCGTTGGGCAGACAGAGATCGCGCTTCACCATCTCCCGCACGAACAACGACCGTCTTGGGATCGCTGAAACTCGCCTCTCCCATAATCAAGTCGAGATTGGCAGTCTTTTTAATTTTGGTCTCGCTGCCGCCGCGGAAGCTCGCAACAATGTCTCGCTTGCGCTGGCGCACTTTCTCCATATCGATGCTGATTGGACCAACGTGTACCCCATAGTCCGCGGCGCGGCGCACCAGGTATGCGACGCGCCCGCTTGCAATCATCGTCTTGGTCGGAGTGCATCCCTCGTTGATACAAGTGCCTCCAACGTGCTTGCGGTCGATTAGCGCCGTTCGCATTCCCGCATCCGCCAGAGCCATCGAAAGCGGAGTGCCACCCTGGCCGGAACCAATCACGATTGCATCGTATGAGTGAGAGTTGTTCATGAGAACACTTCCTGAATGAGCGTTTAGAAGAAATCCGTGCGCGGAGCAAACGGATCAGTTGGAAGTTGGCGCCATTGGCAACCAGACCTGAAAGCGCGTGTCCCCGGGTTTGGAATGCACCTGAATGTTGCCACGATGCTTTCTGATGATCCTCTGCACTGTGTCCAATCCGAGTCCCGTGCCTTCTCCTACGCCCTTGGTCGTAAAGAACGGCTCGAAAATGCGTGGAAGGACCTCAGCAGAGATTCCGGGCCCATTGTCGCGGATCTCCACGACCACGCACTCATCTTCACGATAGGTGCGCACCTGCAATTCGCCTTTTCCTCCCATCGCGTCAATTGCGTTGTCGATAAGATTCGTCCAGACCTGATTCAGTTCACTACCAAATGAATTGACGAGCAAAGGAACCGGTTGATAGTCGCGATGCACGGTGACGCCGCGCTTCAGTTTGTGATTAAGGATTGTCAGTGTGGTCTCGAGCGTCTTCACGATATCGACGTTCTGGACCGGCGACTGATCCATGAACGTGTACTCCTTGATCGCCTTCACCAAGTCAGAAATTCTGGATGTGCTGCTCTCAATCTCATTCAGCACCCCGGCCACTTCCCCGAGGGCGGAAATTCTGACCAGGGCGGCACGGGCCGTATCCGGATCCAGCATGTCGAAGAGATGCTCGACATCAGCTGGCTTGAAATTTCGGTGGGCCAGATCGGCGGAGAGTTGCCACAGGTCAGCCTGCCCATGGCTGCGGAGCAGCGTATCGATCTGATCTTCGATGTCGCTGGCCGCAAGCGGATTCGGCGGAGGGGTATTCGTCTGAATCAGAGAGGCTTCGAGCTTCTCAATCTCTCCTTTCTGACCAGGCGTAAGATCGCGACTCCCGAGTTCGTGGCTCGCATCGCGAATTTGCTTCAACATGCCACGCAGTTGGCTCGCTGCTCGCCTGGCAGCTGAAGCAGGATTGTTTAGCTCATGCGCAAGGCCAGCAGAGAGCTTCCCTAGTGCCGCAAGGCGGTCACGCTGCTGTTCGAAGCGGGTCGTGTCTCGGATACGGTCCGACATCAGACCGACGAGTCTGGAAGTCAGCTCGGGCATTTTCTGCACAAGCGCCGGGAATTGGGCAGCTGGAAACCGCAGGATTCGGCCATCGGTTAGAGCACGACCGGTGACTGTGTAGTTCTTCATCCGGGAAAATGGGAGGACGCCGGTGACTTCTCCGGCCGCCAAATCCCGGACGAACGCTTCTCCACCCAGCTCACCCCGCCATTGAAACTCACCTTCGAGCAGCACTGCCATCGCGTCCGCCGGAGCACCCTGTTTCGCATACACCTCACCCGGTTTGACATGCAGATCCTGAGCCTGGCTCAGGAACCAATCGATTTGATCCTCCGGCAGATCAGCAAAGACAGAGATGTGCCGCAGCATTTCTTTGACTTCGGCCATTTAGACCTTGCTCAAATACTGATGGATGAACTGAACGGCGACAGATCCTTCGCCAACCCCCGACGCAACGCGCTTGACCGATCCGTGCCGCACGTCGCCAACGGCAAAGATGCCGGGAACATTCGTCTCCAGCAGGAAGGGATCGCGCTCCAGTGACCATTTTTTCGGATGCTTGCCACCTTGAAGCAAATCCGGCCCGGTCAAAATGAAACCTCGATCATCGCGCTCGACCGTATCTCCTAACCAGTCCGTTTGCGGCAGAGCGCCTATAAAAATAAACATCGATCCTGCCGGAACGCGCTCCACTTTGTTGGTGTCGGAGCACAGGACGGAAATCTCTTCGAGATGCTGATCGCCATGCACCTCGGCAACGCTGGCATGGGTCCAAACCTGAATGTTGGGTCTTTCCTTGATCTGGTCGATCAGATACTGCGACATCGTGCTCGAGAGGGAGTCTCCGCGGACGAGCATCACCACGTGTTGCGCATACTTCGAAAAATTCATCGCGGCCTGTCCCGCAGAATTGGCGCCCCCGATCACATAGACAATCTCGTCCTTGCACGATAACGCTTCGGTCGCTCCGCCCCCATAGTAAATTCCCGCTCCCTGTAAGCGGTCGATGCCTGGAGCTTCCAGCCGCCGCCATTGAACGCCGCTCGCGATCATCAGGGCGTGCGAAGAGATTTCGCTGCCATCACCCAGCTTGATAATTCGATAAGGACCTTCCGTCCGCACCGCCACAACGGTCTGCGGAGCAATGATCTCCACTCCGAAGCGTTTCGCTTGAACGACGGCGCGACGCGCCAGATCGCCCCCGCTAAGTCCGACGGGAAATCCCAGATAGTTCTCAATCCGCGAACTCATGCCCGCCTGTCCACCGGGAGCTTCGCGCTCGACAATGACTGTCTTAAGCCCCTCGGATGCACCGTACACGGCTGCAGCCAAACCGGCTGGGCCACCGCCAACAATAGCCAACTCGTAGAAGCTGGTTTCCGCTCGCGTACGGAGACCGACTTTCTGCGCTACCTCCGCGGGAGCACTGTTCAGGAGCTTCGCTCCATCCGGAAACAGGACGACCGGCAACTGTTCCGCATCGGGTCCGAGCGCCTCCAACAAGCGCTTCGTTTCCGGATCGTTTGCCGAGCCTTCCACGTCGATCCATTGGTATGGAACGTGGCTTCGCGCCAGAAAATCGCGCAGTTCATAGCAATGTGGGGACCAGCGGGTCCCAAGGACGCGAATGCCCTGGTATTCCGGCCGGTAGGTAGCCATCCAGTCATCGAGCAAGTCATCGAGTTGTGGATAGAGATGCTCAGTTGGGGGATCCCAAGGCTTCATGAAGAAGTAGTCGATGTTCGCTTCGTTGATCGCGCTAATGGCAGCATTAGTATCGGCATACGCAGTCAACAAGGCGCGCTTCGCGTCGGGAAAAACCTGCCGCGCGGCCTGTAGAAATCCGACACCATCCAGCTTCGGCATTCGCTGATCCGCGAGCAGCAGTGCTACGGCGTCATTTCGAACCTTCAGTTGCTTCACAAGGTCCAACGCCGCTTCGGGCGCATCACTACCTAACACACGATATTCGGCGCCATATTGCGAACGCAGATCGCGTTCGATCGCCCGCAAGACATCAGGATCGTCGTCCACCGTCAGGAGAATGGGTTTCGCCATGACTGCTCTCAAAGAAGAATGAAAACTGTGGTCCCCAGTTCCGATTAGCAGCTTAGATGGTCGCACGACCGATCCGGTCGCGCAAAGTGTTCGGCGTCGTTTGAAGGTTGCGGACTTATTCCTACGCGTCGAGTTCGCCAGCTTCCAACTGGTCGACGTAGCACCACACCCAGGATTCACCCGGCTCAATGGAGCGGATCAATGGATGCTCCACCTTCTGAAAATGCTTCGTAGCGTGTTTGTTCTTGGAAGAATCACAGCATCCCACGTGGCCGCACGTGAGACACAGCCGCAGGTGTACCCAGGTGTCACCCATTTTCACACACTCTTCGCATACATGCGTGCTGGTTTTCTTGATCTTGATCTGATCCAGATGGGAGCACTGATGTCGCATATTTGTCTCTCCTGAAGCCGCTCTTGTTCACGTCAAGTGACTTTCGTTATCCGGCTGTGCGTGTTGTCACAGCGCTGCACGACGATTGTCGCTCACAATGATTTCGGAGGGGCTTCATCCGTGTTTCGTCTTGATTATCTTTCTTGTGTGTTAACCATCGCTTCCACGATCCTGATCGGACGTCGTTGTTGGGAAGGATGGGTGCTGTGTGGCATCAACAGCCTCGTTGTCTGTGTTATTGGGTTTCGCACCGCCCAACTTGGTTTCATTCCCGCCAACGTTTTTTGCATCGTTGTCAGCGGTATTAACCTGCACGCCTGGCGTAAAGCAAACCCTACGGAAGAACGTTAGGATTACTCGGCCACCAGCAGGTTCTCGGCAAACGGCCACTGCTCGTCTACCCACTGCACTTCACATCGGAACCCGGCTTTCCGTGCCATGTCATCAATTTCATCTTGAGCATATTTATGACTGCTTTCCGTCCAGATGGTCTCGCCTTCCTGAAATTCGACGACGACCTCGGCGGCAGGGATCGAAACAATCTGCCGGCGTTTGGACTCAAGGTGCATCTCCACACTGCGAGCTTCAGGATTAATCCTGGCCACATGTTGGAATTGTGACAAATCGAAATCTGCGCCAAGCTCTCGATTCACTCGTCCCAGCAGATTGAGATTGAAGGCAGCAGTCACGCCAAGTTCGTCGTCGTAAGCCGCGATCAGTTGCGAATGAGACTTCTCCAGGTCCGTACCCAACAGCAGAGAATCACCGGATTGCAGAATGCACCGGACCTCTGAGAGAAATTGGACTCCCGCGGCGCGATCGAAATTGCCAATCGTGCTTCCCAAAAATAGCACCATCAGGTGTTGTCCGGCCTTGCGGCGGGCGGCTACTTCCAACAGACCGTCCAGATACTCCCGTTCAAAACCAACGATGCTGATCGCGTCGATATCGCTGAGTTCGCGCTCGCACATGACCAGCGCAGAATGCGAAATCTCCACCGGATAATACGAGGTCCGCTGTCGCCGGCAGAAGGCTTCCAACAAATAACGCGTTTTTCGCCCACTCCCGCTGCCCAGTTCCGCCACGGCCACAGGCCCCGCTACGCGGTCCACCATTTCCGATGCGTGGCGACGCAAGAGTCGCTCATCCGCTCTCGTAAGGCCGTATTCCGGTAGATGGCTGATAACCTCGAATAACGCCGAGCCGACATCGTCGTAGAGATATTTCGAGGGAAGTTCTTTCTGATCGGAACGCGTCAGTCCTGCGTGGACATCGACGGCGAATTCGTATGAGGCATTGGCGGGAATCGCATGAATCAGCATGCATTGCTCCTTAGCTAAGTGTTCACGCAGCGAAATCCCGCATACACATACTGGTAATGTGCCTGGAACCAGTTGCGGAATGTCGGCCGCAGCATGCAGGCTGCCGTGCGTGGCGACCCGCCTTTCATGACGAAGTGTTTGCCATCGAAAAAGTCAGCGGAATAACCACGATAAAAAGGAAACGGCTGAAATCCTTGATACGGAGCGAAGGGCGTCGAGGTCCACTCCCAGCCATTGCCTAGCATTCCCTCCACTCCGAACGCGCTCTGGCTCGCAGGATGAGCATTGACGGGAACCGGATCCCAGCTTGAAAAATCGAAGTTTCCCAATTCTGTACTCGGGCCTCGATCTCCCCAGGGATAAAATCTTTGCTCTCCGGGCGTGCCGTACGCAGCACGCTGCCATTGTTCTTCTGTAGGCAGTGCTTTACCGGCCCAACGAGCGAACGCCGATGCCTCGGCATGGCTCACATACACCGGCCAAGTAAGAGGCAGGTCGAGGTCTCCGAACATTGTGTGATAAAGCCAATCGCTGCCAGATTGCTTCCAGAACACGGGGTGTCTGACATCATTCGCGGCCTTCCAATTCCAGTCTTCGTCTGTCCAAAGCCTGCGCGTCGCGTACCCTCCGTCTTTGATGAAGTCGAGGAATTGCGAATTCGTAACCATGTACCTGTCGATTTCGAATTCCGGAACTTGGACTGTGTGCGCCTCAAACTCGTTGTCCCACCCAAAGACTTGCCGATCGCGCGAAAGGCCAAGCCTGACGGAACCTGCAGGAACTCGAACCATGGACTGAGCAAAAGAAGTTGCAGCCTGAGTCGACGGACTGGGCTGTTTGATTTTCGCGGTAGCAGGCAACTGGTGGAACATGTATGCCAACGTCTCCAGGTGCATCAGACGATGTTCGATAGCAACGTTGAGCAAAACATCCAATCCGAAGCCGTCTCTCTTCACAAATGACGGATCAAGGTCGGTGGAAAGTTTGCTGTCCAGACTGTCGCGGACATCTTGCACATATTCGCGAACAGCACGCAGTGACGGCCAATCCGAAGGCTTGTCGGTCGGCAGTCCCCCACCGACTGGATCGATACCAAACGCGAAAAGCCGGTTGAACTCAGCACGTGAACTCTGAATTCCGAGAACGTCATGCAGCAAGTTCCAGTCGAATGCCTCGAGATGCCCGATATAGAAGATGATCCGATGGCGCTCAGGAATCGGGCGATCGAAAATCGAATCCGTCCGCACGATGGCGAACAAAGCATCACTCTGCCGGCGCGCCTCCACTAGTCTGTCGAGGAGCGGCTGTACTGCGGAGTAAGTTTCAGCGGTCAGCATTGTCCCTCCGGTACGTTGAACGACAGTAAAAGGCCCCTAGAACATTCCCGGTTGCTCGACCTGATTGAACAAACCTGAGGTTAGATTCCTGAGATTCTCGGAAGATACGGAGTTGAAAGAGACGCGGATAGAATAAGCCAGTGCGCATTCCAGTTTTCCATGTCGACGCCTTCGCCGGACGTCCGCACACTGGCAATCCGGCCGCAGTGTGTCTTTTAGACTGGTGGTTAGATGACGGGTTGTTGCGCAAAGTCGCTGCAGAAAATAATCTTCCCGCTACTGCATTTCTAGTTCCGTGCGGCAGCGCCTACGAACTCCGTTGGTTTACAACGCGTTGCGAGATCAGGCTGTGCGGCCATGCCACCCTGGCGTCGGGCTTCTTAATCCTCGAAATCCTTCGCCCCGACCTTCAAGTTGCTAGCTTTCAAACCAAGTATGGGGGAGTTCTTGAGGTCCGCCGCACAGGCGAACTCCTGAGAATGGATTTCCCTGCTTTAGCCCAGAAAAGCCCTTCCGAGCCGCCCCAGGAGCTCAGCCGGGCCCTGGGTTTGCGGTCCAAGCCCGTGGACGTACTAGAGGCAAATGACACCTGGATCGTGGTTCTTCAAGACAACAAAGCAGTGATCGAAGCTGACCCGAATTTCGAATTGCTCGTGAAACTACATCCGCATGCAGTTGCTGTAACGGCGCGCGGAAAGGACGAAGACTTCGTAACGCGCTATTTCGCTCCCTCCTACGGCATCCCTGAAGACTTCGTCACGGGCTCCGTGCATTGCGCGCTCACTCCTTTCTGGTCCGAGCGCCTTGGAAAGAAGACTCTGCAGGCAAGACAACTTTCGCCGCGTGGCGGCGAATTGTTATGTGAAATGGCCGGCGAACGAGTGCACCTCAGCGGAAAAGCGTTTCTGACAATGAAGGGAACGTTGACGATCTAGACCTTCAAGGAATGAGCTTCTTCGACCGAAGAAAATCGCGGGCAACATTTTGCGGATCGCGGTGCTCGGCATCGACTGCGTAGTTCATCTTCTGCATATCAGGGTCGGAAATCGTATTGGCGAGCGCACCTAGCACGCCGGCAATTTCTGGATGTTCTTTGATCGTCGATGCGCGGATGATCGGCACGGCTTCGTACGGTGGGAAATAGTGGCGGTCATCTTCCAGCACAAATAAATCCAAGGCTGGGATGAGACCATCGGTGGCATTGCCACCTGCGAAGTCAATTTGATGATCCTTGAGTGCACGGGCAAGCAAGCCCAAATCCATGATTCTCGGCGACTCCGTGAAATGCAATCCGTATGTCGAGGCCAGACCCTGAAATCCATCAGGCCTCTCCATAAACTCATACCCAAATCCAGCGTGCCACTGCGGAGCATATTGCGCTGCCTCGGATAGCGTGCGCACCTTCAGGCGCCGGGCATCTTCACCGCGAATCTCCATTGCGAAAGTATCGTTGAAGCCGAGCGCAGGGCCGAGCGTTAGACCAAAACGATGCTCATATTCACTCTTGACGCGTTGATATACCTGAGCTTTGTCGGAACCAGGCTTTTCCTTCAACACGGCTGTCAGGGCGGTTCCGGTGTACTCGGGGTAAATATCGATGCGGCCAGCCAGCATGGCCTGCTGGCAAATATATGTCCCGGCCAGATAAAAGCGGCGCTCAACCTTCAGGCTCGTGTGAGTTTCGATTTGCTGTGCTATGAGTTCGCCCAGTACGAAAGATTCGGTGAAATTCTTCGATCCGACTACGATGACATGGCCACGCGAAGGCACGCATGCGGGGCTGGCAACCAGGCAGAGAACCAGTGCGAGCAGACTAGTTCGATCCAGCCTCATGGCCTCCTCAGCCGCCTTTCCACCCAGCCCACCGCAAAATCGGCAAGCAGCGCCAAAATCGCAGCGGGGATCGCTCCGGCCAGAATGACCCGATCATCGACCATCGCCAGGCCGCGGAAGATGAATTCACCAAGCCCGCCAGCCCCAATCGCAGCGGCGATAGTCGCCAGGCCCACGGAGATCACCGCAGCGATACGCACTCCAGACAAAATCACGCTCGCTGCCAGAGGAAGTTCCACCTGGTAGAGAAGCTGCGACTCCGTCATCCCCATTCCGCGCCCAGCTTCAATCACTGCCGCATCAACTCCGCGAATTCCGGCGTATGTGTTCCGAATGATCGGCAGCAGAGCGTACAAAGTGAGCGCCAGAATCGCCAACCGGTCAGCTCGTGCCCCCAGCCACGGGACTGGGAGAAGGAATCCAAACAATGCAAGAGCGGGAATGGTCTGAATGATATTGGCGACGGTGAGAACGGGCTTGTTCCAAGCCCGCCGATGCGCGATGACGATGCCCAGAGGAATTCCAATCAACATCGCGAATAGCGTAGAAATCCCCACCAGCCATAGGTGTTCGACGGTGAGTTGCAGAACCTGCGCATAGTTTTGTGAGAAAAACCGGATCAGGCTCATGCTGGCCCTCGATTGGCCGCCGATTCCAGCCCGCTGCCGAATGCTCTCACATACGCCGCAGCCCACCGATCGTCCGACTTCACGAATTCCTGCGGAGTCAGCACCGTAACAAGCTTCCCTGCCTCCATTAGCGCAATGCGGGATCCGAGTCGCAGAGCCTCTCTCAGGTCGTGTGTGACGAAGAGAACGGTCTTGTTCAGCCGTTGCTGTAAGAGCAGGAATTCTCGCTGTAGTTCATCGCGCGTCAATGGATCGAGAGCTGCGAACGGTTCATCCATCAAAAGAATCTGCGGATCAGCAGCCAGCGCACGGGCGACACCGACTCGCTGTCGCTGCCCTCCGGAAAGTTGATGTGGGTAACGTTCGGCGAATTCACCCGGCAGTCCCACCAGCTGTAAGAGTTCTCGCGTTTTATCCCGGATGCGGTCCCCAGGCCAACCCGCAAGCTTGGGTACCAAACCAATGTTTCGCGCCACCGTAAAGTGTGGGAAGAGCCCAGCCTCCTGGATCACGTATCCGATCCCACGGCGCAACCGAATCACATCGGTTTGATCATTTGCTTGGCCGTTGACCAGAATCGTCCCCGAAGTAGGCGCGACCAAACGATTGACGAGTTTGAGGGTCGTGGTCTTTCCCGAGCCGCTTCGGCCCAGCAAAATGAATGTCTCTCCACGCTCCACCTGCAGATTCAGGCCGGACAAAACCTGGTTTCCGGCAACTTGATACGAGACATCTCGGAACTCGATGACGGGAGCGCCGTTGCCGCCTTGCATCAGCCCAGCATACCGGAGAGAGCAATTTTGCCCAAAGTTATAAGGAACGAAGTACAAGAACGTCGTCACTCGATTTGCGTTCGACGCATTTCCCCGGCGACAATTCACTCATGCCAAGATCGGGAGGCAGTCGCCAGGTCGGTGGAACGCAGCAAGAGCCTTTCTCGCCGGGCGCGCTCGTGATTGCAACGCTGTCGAACCCACGTGAAAAATTCTGGGGCATGATCCTCGCGTTGGCCCCCGCAGGACTGAGCCTGAGTGGCGTTGAACTGGCTTCATTCGAGGACCTCACCGTTATGGTCCGCGATGGAGAACCTTTCACGCCTGCCATAGTCTTCTTCCCCATGCACCGCATTGAGCGGGTCGAACTCGATTTGCCCGACGGGAGTTTGCCATCCCTTTCGCAACGATTCCTGGCAAAAACCGGGCTTGAGCCAAGCGGCGCATTGACTCCTAACGGCACCGAATCTCCCGATCAATCACAACAGGCAAAACCGAAGCCCGCAAAGGAGCGTGCGTGAAGATCTCGCAAGTCTTGACTGCTCCCAACCAGCTCACCCTTCTGCGGATGATCTTTGTGCCCTTCATCGTGATTCACTTGGTCGACGGGCACTATTTGTGGGCGCTCGTCGTTTTCGTGATAGCGGGGTTTAGCGATGGACTCGATGGCCTGCTCGCCCGCAAGCTCCATCAGCAGACTCTGCTGGGACAATATCTCGATCCCATTGCCGACAAACTTCTGTTGAGTACGGTCTTCCTGGTGCTCTCAATCCTGCACAAGATCCCCTGGAAGTACACCGTGGTGGTCTTCAGCCGCGACATCTCAATTCTGGCGGCCAGCGCCGTCTTGTTTGCGATCGCGGGGCTGCGTAATTTCAAACCCAGTATTTTCGGAAAAGCAAACACGGTCTCGCAGATCGCCGCTGTTTTTTTTGTGCTCCTGCTGCAAGTCCATCCAGCCCGTTGGGTCTGGATTGCCCGCAAAGAATCGCTGCGAGCAACTTTCATTTTTACAATCGTCTCGGCGCTGCATTACGTCATTTTGGTGCAACAACGGCTTCGTCAGCATCAGCAGGCTTTGCCGCCTTCTCCAACGGGAAGCTGAGTTCTGCAATTTGACCCACATTTCCCAAGCCCCCTAGAATCGTAGGTTCCGCTCGGCAGTCGAAAAGCTCTGCATGGCCCTTCGTCTCTACAACACGATGTCGTCGCAGGTTGAGGAGTTCCGTCCGCTGCACGACTCCGAAGTTCGAATGTATGCCTGTGGTCCGACGGTCTACGACTACGGACACATCGGTAATTTCCGCACTTTCATTGCTGTCGACCTTCTGCGCAGGTTCCTTCGGCAAAGCGGATACAAGGTTCGTCACGTTATGAACATTACCGATGTGGATGACAAGATCATCCGCAACTCCGCGCGCGATGGTGTCACGGTCCAGCAGTACACGGCAAAATTCGAGAAGGCGTTTTTGGAAGACGCCGCAATGATCGGGATCGAGGAGCCAGTTCTGGTTCGCGCCACAGAACACATCCCTGATATGGCGGAGTTCGTCGCGAAGCTCGTCGAGAAGGACATTGCATATCGCACGGACGATGGTTCGTACTACTTCCGGATAGCCAAATTCCCCGAATACGGCAAATTGTCGAAGAAGGATTTTTCCAGCATTCTTGATGGCGCTCGAGTCGACGTGGATGAATACGAGAAGGACAGCGCGCGGGATTTCGCGTTGTGGAAAGCTCCCAAGGCAGGCGAGGCTTTCTGGGAAACGAAGATCGGTCCCGGCCGTCCGGGGTGGCACCTGGAGTGCTCCGTTATGTCGATGGAGGAATTAGGAGAAAGCTTCGACCTTCACGCGGGCGGCGAGGACCTGGTCTTTCCGCATCATGAAAATGAGATTGCACAGTCGGAGTCGCTTACCGGAAAGCCGTTTGCACATTTCTGGTTTCACGCACGCTTCTTACTGGTCGAAGGCGAGAAGATGTCGAAGAGCCTCGGCAATTTCTTCACTCTTCGCGATCTCGTCCTGAAAGGACACAAACCTTCGTCCATCCGCTACTTGCTGGCTTCGGTTCCCTACCGCAATCAACTGAACTTCACCTTCGATGGATTGAAGCAGGCCGCGGTCTCGGTAGAGCGGTTGCGGAATTTTCGACTGCGTCTGACCGCAGGCACGTTCCCGGAAGGCACTAGCCCGCAAATCCAGGCGCTCGCGACCGAGGCGGCGAATCGCTTGAGGGCCGCATTGGAAGACGACTTGAACACCGCGCAAGCGCAAGCCGCTATTTTTGAAATGATCCGGCAGGCGAATACCGCACTCGATGCCGGCGAAGTGAGGAAGGAAGATGTACCTCCCCTGCTCAGAGCATTGGCCAGGTTCGACGAGATCTTCGCTGTACTCGAAGACACTGACGTCCCAAAGATGAAACAGGTCATGCAATGGGCGGAGGTGCAAGGCCGCGAGAAAGATATCAGCGATGAATTGCGCTCGGCGCTGCAAAGCGGTGCCCTGTCCGACTCCGACATCGACGCCAAAATCGGTGAGATGAAGGCGGCGCGCGCGGCCCGTGACTTCAAGAAATCCGATGCCATCCGCGCTGAACTCACGGAAGCGGGAATTCTCGTAGAAATCACAAAAGACGGCATCCGCTGGCGCAGAAAGTAGCCAATCCGCCGGGCGCCCTACCGCGCGAGTGTTAAGCTGAAAGCTGAGAGCTGACAGTTTCCGTGAAGTCTTTCAACGAATATCTCTCCGATGCTCAACAAGCCCACGGGCATCTCTGTGCAGGACAAGTTCTTGGCGTACGACTGGCAATGTTCGGGCTTCAGAAACTCGGGATTGAAGACCCGCACGGCAAAGATCGCAAGCGCCTCGTCACTTTTGTAGAGATCGATCGCTGTGCTACCGATGCGGTTGGCGTCGTGACCGGCTGCCGCCTTGGAAAGCGCGCCCTGAAATTCCGCGATTGGGGCAAGATGGCAGCAACTTTCGTGGACGTCTCGACCGGAAAGGCTGTGCGCATCGCTGCCAAAGAATCGTCAAAATCCCTCGCTCGGCAACTACATCCTGAGATCGAGAATAAGAATCAGCAGCAAATGCTTGCGTATCGCGAGATCTCCGACGATGATCTGTTCACCACGCAGTGGGTAAAGGTCGAACTTCCGCCAGAAGAATTTCCGGGATTCAAAGGCGAACGCATCTCGTGCGAGCAGTGCGGCGAAGGCATCAACTTCCGCCGCGAAGTGCGAAAAGACGGTCGAGTGCTGTGCCGGGCTTGTGCCGGAGAGAAATATTACGACGTCTTGGAAGGCGAGTGAGACTGTTCGTAAGCGTGCGCCACTCGCAGAATTGTGGCTTCGTCGAAATGTTTCCCGAGAATCTGTAACCCAATCGGCAACTTCTCTTTAGTCTCGCCGCAAGGTACAGAAATTCCCGGAATGCCTGCGAGATCTGCCGTAACCGTGTAGATGTCGGCCAAATACATTGCCAAGGGATCGTTCGACTTTTCGCCCAAGCGGAATGCCGCGGTCGGACTCGTCGGTGTCACGATCGCATCTACTTTTTGGAATGCCTGCTCGAAGTCCCGGGTCAGCAGCGTGCGAACTCTCTGCGCTTTCAGATAATAGGCATCGTAGTATCCGGCGCTAAGAGCGTAGGTGCCGAGCATGATGCGGCGCTTCACTTCTGCTCCGAAACCTTCGTCGCGGCTGCGCCGGTACATCTCAGAAAGCGTCTTCACACCACTTGCACGATGGCTGTAACGGACGCCGTCGTATCGCGCCAGGTTCGATGACGCTTCGGCCGTCGCAATCAGATAGTAAGTTGGAATTGCGTACGACGTATGTGGAAGTGATACGGGCACGATCTCGCAACCGAGTTGCTTCAACTTCTCGATCGCAGCTTCGACGGCCTGGCGGACTTCGTCGTCCAAGCCTTCGCCGAAATATTCTTTCGCTATCCCTAGCTTCAGTCCGCGAACTGGCTTGTCGAGTTCGGCGATGTAATCGGAGACCGGAACATCGGCGGAAGTAGAGTCCATCGGATCGCGGCCGGCGATCGTTCGAAGGACGAGGGCCGCGTCTTTCACGGTTTTTGAAAGCGGTCCGATGTGGTCGAGTGAAGATGCGAAGGCGATCAGGCCATACCGAGAGACTCGACCGTAGGTTGGCATCAGGCCAACGACACCGCAGAACGACGCGGGCTGGCGAATCGACCCGCCCGTATCGGAGCCAAGCGTGAAGACGGCCATATCGGCCGCGACTGCAGCTGCGGATCCGCCTGATGATCCCCCTGGGACTCTCATCAAATCGCGTGGGTTGCGTACCGGACCGTAGGCGGAGTTCTCGTTCGACGAGCCCATCGCGAACTCGTCGCAGTTCATCTTGCCAAGAACCACAGCACCGGCTGCTTCCAACCGCGCCACCGCCGTGCAGTCGTATGGAGGAATGTATTTCTCAAGGATCTTCGAGCCCGCCGTCGTACGAACGCCGCGCGTGCTCATCACGTCCTTGATGCCAACTGGTACTCCGGCTAGCGCTGGAAGCGGCTTCCCTTCAGCCGCGAGGCGATCGATGCGGTCGGCCTGCTCGAGAGCACGATCCTTGCTGAGCGTGAGATAGGCGCCGATCTGTCCGTCTTCTCGGTGGATTTGCACGTAATGCGCCTCGGCGAGCGCCATTGCGGTCGTCTGGCGCTCCTGAACGGCAGAGCGGGCGGCGTCGATCGTGAGTGAAGTCAGGTCCATTGGACTTGCGAGATTCGGCTAGCGTTCGATCACTTTGGGAACTCGGAAAAAATCTTCATCGGGATCGGGCGCATTCGCGAGGGCTTCACTGTGCGGAAGAGACTTTCTCATACCTTCCACAACATCCTCGCGACTCGCATACGCAAATCGTTCGCTTCCGTGTTTGGCTTCGTCCACACCGTAACGATCTGAGACCTGCGCCATCGGAGGTACGTCCGACGTGTCGAGTTCGTTCAACCGGTCGACGTAGTCGAGGATGGAATTCAAGTCGCGCAACATGCCGGTGCGCTCTTCAGCAGTTAGCTCCAGATTTGCGAGATCTGCAACGTAGGCGACGTCTTTCTCGGTGACTTTCATGAAAGAACTTGCTAGCGGGGACCTTTCTCGAAATCGTCCTGCGGCACGACGATGAATTCGATCCTGCAGACGGGCTCGGCAGTGTAGCGATTGATGGCGGCCAGATAACGCGGCGCCAGCGACAGCAACTCAGATTTCCATCCCTGGTCGGCAACACCCACGCGAAGCACACCATCCACAAAGTTCAACGCGCGCGTTCGCTCCGCCACCGCTGACCCGCAGACAACGGGCCAAGCGAATAAGGGCCCTTGGCCTACCGGGACCTGACGCAGGGATCGCGCTACGATTTTCTCGAGATCTGAACCCGCTGACTCCAAACTGGGACTCCAATCTATGCTGTTCGCGTGGAAATTTTGATTTTAGCACCAGCGAAATCTACTTCCAGCCAATACCAAACAACCTCAACCACAAAGGACACGAAGGTACACGAAGGACAACCTACGCCGGAAACTCGCGCTGCACAAACTCTAGGGCGGCGTCGCGGGATGGCAGGCGTCCCTCGAGTTGCGCGTCTTCAATCGCGTTCAGAATTTCTCGGAACTTTGGACCTGGTGCGTAGCCTGCCGCAATCAGATCGTCACCCGTTACGAGCGGGCGTGGGCGCATCTTCTCGGGAGGAATTTCCGCAAGCTTCTGCTGAATAAATTCGTACGTCCGCAGGTTTCTGTGGCTGGCGAGGCAATCTGCGCGGTGCAATGCAAGGTGCTCGTCGAAATAACGCAGACGGAGGAACTTCTTCAGCGTCGACTCTTTCATCTTCATCGAATCACCGAAGCGCATGTGATTATCGACCAGCGCCAGAATTTGCTGCGTGTCGTCATTTGAGAAGCGGAGACGACGGCAGATTTCCTCGGCGATTTTTACTCCCACATCTACGTGATCGTCGAACCGAATTCGATCAGGAGCTATGCGAAACGTTGCCGGCTTGCCGACGTCGTGCAGCAGCGCACCCCAGGCCAAAGTCACCGGGCAGGGCTGCGGCAGAAAATCGAGCAGCAGCAACGTGTGCACGAAGACGTCGCCTTCGGGATGATATTCCGGCGGCTGCTCGACTCCCTTCATCGCTGAAATTTCCGGCAGCACATACGGCATCAGTCCGCTTTCGTCCAGCAGCAGAAATGCACGACGAGCGCGACCTTCGGTCAGCATACGGGTGAGTTCGTCGCGGATGCGCTCGTGCGATACAACGAGAATCGCGTCCGCACATTTCTGCATGGCTGCAAACGTTGCAGATTCGATCGCGTAGCCGAAACGCGCCGCGAACCGAATCGCGCGTAGCATCCGAAGCTTGTCTTCGGCGAAGCGTCGTTCCGGATCACCAATCGCGCGAATGATACCCAGCTTCAAATCCTCGCGGCCACCGACGTAGTCGAGAACTTCGCCGCTGACCGGATCGAGCATCATGCCGTTGATGGTGAAGTCGCGGCGGGAGACGTCCTCGCGGGGATCCTGACTGAAGCAGACTTCGTCAGGATGGCGTCCGTCGGAATACCCGTGATCGCTGCGGAAGGTCGCGACCTCCACGCAGAGAGTCTTCTTGCCCGCGGAGCACTCTTCAGCGTGTGACGCAGTTTCGGGAGCGGGAACTAGCACGACTCCGAACTGGACTCCTACCGCGTAGGTCTCGGGGAAAATCTGCATGACCTGACGAGGAGTTGCGCTGGTCGCGACGTCGTAGTCTTTCGGCTCGCGCTTGAGCAGAAGATCGCGGACGCATCCGCCGGCCATGTAAGCCTGAAACCCGTGCTGGCGGAGGGTTTCAACGATCGATGTGGCGAGTTGCTTCATCGGCTGAAGTTCTATGATACCGCCGGGTCGATGGAGGGGTCTTGGCTCGGTGGTGGTGCGACCCTACGCGTGAAAAAAATTCGTTCGATATCCGCAAAATATTGTGGCGAAAGGAGTTGTGAACTAACGATCTTCCCGTATCCTCGCAAAATATTGCAAACAAGGAATTTACACGCAAAATATTCCAGGAAAAGGACTTGCGGGTGATTCCGACTGTTCCATGCGAGCGATTTTTTTAATCGAGTTCTCGCAAAATCTTGATTCTGCAGTAGTTAAAGTGTGAGGCCCTGCGGCCATCCCTCGCAAAATATTGTCAAAGAAGGACTTACACGCAAAATATTGAGAAGACGATAGTTGCGAGTCCTGAGTCGCGAGCTATAGCCCGAAGAACTGTGGGAACCGCATAGCCCTCAAAGAGTTTGCGGTGCAATGTGCACGCTCCTATTGTGCGCTTTTGGTATTGAGGGTCAAGGTCAGATGTCACAACGGAATGAGTTTGGGCTGTGGAAAACTGGAGCGAAACCTCGGTTCACTGGGGCTAAAGCCCAAGCCAATCAGCGCCGGTTAACGCGGAGATGAGGGCGGTTGCGAAGTTCCAGACGGTTTTTTTCGTACGTCGGACTTTGAGCGAGCTAACTTTCAGTCAGATCAAGTCGTGGAGAACTCTGTACTGCATTAGGCATTCTCAACGAGGTAGGGATCCTTCGACTCCGGAACCGGTTCGCATTCGCGAACCAGTTCCTGCGCTCAGGATGACATGAAGTGATTAAGTGAAGGCTGGCTGATTGTAAGTAGAATGGTTCTGTGGGTGACGCTTACATTCTTGGGATTGAAAGCTCCTGCGATGAGACTGCTGCTGCTGTGGTGCGGTCGGGTGCGCAACTGATATCGAACGTTGTGGCGTCGCAGATCGCTACGCATCAGCCTTACGGGGGAGTTGTGCCTGAATTGGCGTCGCGCGAGCATTTGCGCGCTATCGTACCCGTGGTACGTCAGGCGCTGGCTGAGGCCAAGCACACCTACGAGTCAGTTGATGCCATCGCGGTGACCCAAGGGCCTGGTCTTGCCGGAGCTCTGCTCGTCGGCATCACCTATGCGAAGGCTCTGGCGTTTGCCCTCGAGAAGCCTCTGATTGCCGTCAATCATCTGGAAGGACACATTCATGCTGTTCTTCTGGAGGAACGGCAGAAGGGGAATCACGAAGTACGTTTCCCTGTTCTTGCATTGGTTGTGTCGGGCGGACACACGCACCTTTATCTCGCATCACAAAAAGGGGACGCGTGGACGTACGAGAACATCGGACATACGCGCGATGATGCGGCTGGAGAGGCATTCGACAAAGTCGCAAAGCTGCTGGGGCTAGGGTATCCGGGCGGGCCGGTGATTGATCGTCTTTCCACGCATGGGGATCCACATGCGGTGAAGTTTCCCCCGGCGCAGATCAAGCATCGCGATCGCCGAACGAGACAGGATAATCGCGCCGTCGATCCCGAGGATGACCGGCCGCGGTTCGATTTTTCTTACAGCGGTATCAAGACTGCCATTCTGCGATATGTCGAGAGCAATCAGATGCAGGCCAGCGTCGAGGCGCGCCGGAAGGCGCTGGTTGGCATTGCTAAACCGAAGCTTGAGGATTATCTGTCTCGCTGCGACAAACAGACGCTGGATCTTGTGGCGTCGTTCCAGCGCGCGGTCGTCGAGGATTTGATTGGCAGGACATTGGCTGCCGCCGAGGCTTACAACGTGGCGACGCTTTTCGTTACCGGTGGTGTAGCGGCCAATCAGGAACTTCGTCAAACTTTCGAGCGGGAAGGTGCGAAGCAGGGATTGCCGGTGTTTTTTCCGTCACGTCCGTTGTCGACGGACAATGCCGCGATGATTGCTGCCGCGGCTTATCCGAAATTTCTGGCGAAGGATTTTGCCCCGATGGATTTCTCGGCGGAAGCGGGGATGGTGTTGAGGTAGGTTGCGGGCGTGAGAATGTTTTCTTCCGCCCCTCCGGGGCTCGGCCAATTTTTCGATTCTTTACCCACGGCTTGCGCCGTGGGCTGTATTCTTTCGCCGCTTCGCGGCTGACGGCATCTCTTTCCCCATCAATTCCTACTTGCCTGCGGCTTGGCCTTTGGCAAGAGTTCCGCCGATCGTGCTGAGGGCTTTCTCCAGCTGGCGGTCGACGTCGATGTCTTTAGAGACTGCGAAGTTCGCGCGCTTGTCCGCCTCGATAAATCCGCTGGCGCGGCCGGTTACTACGATGATGGGAACCCCGGCGGTTTCCGGTTTGCTTTTGAGAGCGGTGATCAACTCGCCGCCGGTCATTTGCGGCATTTGCATGTCGGTGACGATCAGATCCGGATGCACCCGGGTCAGCACCTGCAACGCTTCGATACCATTGGTCGCCGTTTCCACGGTGAAGCCGCGTTCTTCCAGGAAGCGGCAGACGGTGCACCGAACCAGCATGGAATCGTCGACAACGAGGGCGACTTTAGACATTCGTGACCGGAGGGAATGTACTGCCACACCTCTCCCCGCCCGCACAGTAGCAGAGCGGTTCTGACGCACCAAGAGTAATAGGAGAGCGAGTGTTACGAGGGTCACCGGACGGCGCGGCTAGAGATCGCTGTCCTGAGTGTTCTCTTCGATATTCATGTCTTTGAATTCACTGGATTCGAAGATCTCGCCGCACTCTTTACACTCGACGAACTCGGCATCTTCATCGCGGCTGACAATTTGTACACGAAGGTGTTTACAGGGCTGCTTCATACTGGCATTTTGCGGAGGCACAGGCGACTTGGAACTCATAGATCCGGAATGTGTTTGAAGGTTGGCTGAGGAGTCGACATTTTCACCGGAATTTCCCGGTATTGTAGAACGGCTTTATGGCTTGTCAAGGCCTTCCGAGTTACCCTGTCGTAAATTCGTAACAGCTGCCTTCTATTAAGACTTCCACACCTTTGCTCGGAATGCCTGGTGTTTCCCGTTACGGAGATAAACCATTAAGGACAGACAGTTTACCGTTCAATCCACGATTTCGGGCGTTCCCTGCTGTGACTTGCCGGTGGGGACGTTCCTGCCGTAGAATAATGTACGACGAAAAAGGTCGGGATTTTATACGACCATATCAGTCGGATTTCACAGAGAGCCCGGACCCTTGCTGAAGCTGACCAAGAAAGCCGATTACGCGCTCATGGCGATGAAGCACTTGGCGGAGCGCGCGAGCGAGGGCTCACAAAGCGCGAAAGATGTGGCCGATGCTTTCGGGATTCCGCACGAGGCCCTGGCAAAGATTCTTCAGCGGCTGGCAAAGGCGGGACTTCTGCAATCGCAGCACGGGACCAACGGCGGTTACACGCTGGCGAGGCCCGCGCACACGATCTCGGCGTTTGAGGTGATCAAGGCGATTGATGGTCCTCTCTTTATCACCTCCTGCATTACGGTGAGAGGGGAATGCGACCAGAGCGATCGGTGCAATATTCGCGAGCCGCTGCGGAAGGTGAACGAGAGCATCGAGGCGGTGCTCAAGCGGATCAAGGTTTCGCATATGCGCGAGGAGATCGAAGAGACGAGGAGTGATTCTTCGAAGCCTTCGGAATTGGTAACGATTAGCTGAAACGCAGAGAACACGAGATTCATCAGTAACGTTAAGTTCGCAGGAGAGCAATCAATGAGCACGGATGTAAAGATCCCCCAGGCAGAAACGCTGCACTCGAACGGCAAGGGCGTGAAGTTGCCGATCTACATGGACAATCACGCTACCACTCCCTTGGACCCACGCGTCCTCGAGGAGATGTTGCCGTATTTCACCGACAGATTCGGCAACGCCGCCAGCCGCAATCACTCTTTCGGGTGGGCCGCGGAAGAGGGCGTTGAGACTGCGCGCGAGCGCATCGCCAAGTTGGTTGGCGCGACGACGAAAGAGATCATTTTCACATCGGGCGCGACCGAGAGTGACAATCTCGCCATCAAGGGCGTCGCGGAGATGTACCGCGAGAAGGGCAACCACATCATCACGGCGGTGACCGAGCATAAAGCCGTGCTCGATACCTGCAAGCGCCTTGAAAAATATGGCTATCGCGTGACTTATCTGCCGGTGCAGAAGGACGGACTGGTAGATCTCGACGATTTGAAGCGGGCAATGGACGATAAGACGATCCTGGTCACGATCATGGCCGCGAACAATGAGATCGGGGTACTGCAGCCAGTAGCGGAGATTGGGAAGCTTTGCCGCGAACGCGGCGTGATCTTCCACACCGATGCGACGCAGGCCGTCGGGAAAGTTCCGACGGACGTCAACAAGCAGAATATCGACGTGATGTCGATTTCCGGCCACAAGATGTACGGGCCTAAGGGCGTGGGTGCGCTGTATGTGCGGCGCAAGAATCCGCGTGTGCAGCTTGCGGCGATTATCGACGGCGGCGGGCACGAGCGCGGGATGCGTTCGGGCACGTTGAACGTTCCCGGCATCGTTGGTTTGGGCAAGGCTTGTGCTATTGCTCAGGAAGAGATGCCGCAGGAATCCTGCAAGCTTGCTGGGCTGCGGAATCGTCTGCGCGATCGCATCATGGGCCGCCTCGACGAAACGTACATCAACGGCACCATGGAGCATCGGCTGCCTGGCAACCTGAATATCAGTTTTGCGTATGTCGAAGGCGAGTCGCTGCTGATGGGCATTAACGATGTTGCCGTATCCAGCGGATCGGCATGCACCTCTGCGACGTTGGAGCCATCTTATGTATTGAAGGCTCTGGGGACGGGAGATGACCTGGCGCACAGCTCAATCCGGTTCGGCATCGGACGCTTCAATACCGAAGCTGAAGTGGATTACGTTGCAGACCGTGTGATTGAAACGGTGGAGCGGCTGCGCGAGCTTTCGCCGCTGTATGAGATGGCGAAGGAAGGCATCAATTTGAAGGATGTGAAGTGGGCAGGAGAAGCGCATTAAACGAGTACCGAGTATCGAGTACCGAGAAAAAACCTTACCAAGCTTAGGAGAAGGAAATGGCGTATAGCGACAAAGTGATCGATCATTACAATAACCCGCGGAACGTAGGCTCGATGGACAAAAACAGCAGCGACGTCGGGACCGGCCTGGTCGGCGCGCCCGAGTGCGGCGACGTGATGAAGCTGCAGATCAAGGTCAATCCTGAGACCAGCGTGATTGAGGAAGCGAAGTTCAAGACCTTTGGCTGCGGGTCGGCGATTGCATCGTCGTCGCTGGCGACCGAGTGGGTGAAGGGAAAGACTGTGGACGAAGCTCTCGCGATCAAGAACATGGACATCGTGAAGGAGCTTTCGCTTCCCCCGGTGAAGATTCACTGTTCAGTGTTGGCCGAGGATGCCATCCGGGCCGCGATTGGCGACTGGAAGAAGAAGCAGGAATCGGCAAAGCCGGTGGTCGCCGAAGCGAAGTAGCTAAGGACTTCGAGTCTCGAGCTGCGAGCACCTTGGGTTACTCGTAGCTCGAAACTCAATGTTCGAGGCTGAGAAGAGTAATGACTACGGCAACTGAAAATACGACGTCGGCCGGCGCGAAGGGGATTGCGGTCACCGAGAAGGCGATCGCGAAGATCCGCAGTGCGATGGCGAAAGAAGGCATCTCGCCGGAGCAGGGCGGCCTGCGCCTTGGCGTGCAGGGTGGCGGGTGTTCGGGGTTGAGCTACAACATCCGCTTCGACACGCAGGCTCGCGAGCGAGACCGCATCTTCCAGTTCAGCGATGTGCGTGTGTTTGTGGACCCGAAGTCGTTCATCTATCTGCACGGCATGACGCTGGACTACCAGGAAACGCTGATGCAGCAAGGGTTCGTGTTTGTGAATCCGCAAGCCACGAAGTCGTGTGGATGCGGAACTTCGTTCTCCGCCTGATCGTGTGGCGCGGGCGCCTTGCCCGCGACTGTGGCGCCACCCGACAATCTGGTTGAGGATGCAGGCGCTCGTATTCGGGCGCTTTGAGGAATTGGAACGTGACGACGAAGTACATCACCGAAATTGGCGCGAAGCCGCTTCCCGAAGAGACGCATAGCTGCTGGTCCTGCGGAGCGATGCGGGCCGCGCAATTCTGCTCTTCTTGCGGAAAGGTGCAGCCTCCTGCGCCGGTGGACTACTTCTCGTTTTTTGGATTGCCGCGAAAACTGAATTTGGATGTCACGGCGCTGGAAAAAGATTTCTATGAATTGAGCCGCAGGTTGCATCCGGATCTCAATGCTCGGGCTGGCTCGCAGGAACAGGAATGGAGCCTGGAGCAAAGCTCTTTGCTGAATGACGCGTACCGAACGCTGCGGGACCCGATCAAGCGTACACAGTACCTGCTGAAGCTGCAGGGGGTTGAACTCGAAGAGCAATCGAAGGTAGCCACGGAGCAGGCTCGTGCGACGGGAGAAGTGAAGAAACAAATAGTTCCTCCGGATCTGCTGGAGGAAGTTTTCGAGCTCAACATGCAACTGGAAGAGCTTCGAATGAACAAGAAGATGGGGGATGACGACCCAAACCTGGCGAAAGAGATCGAACAGCATAAAGTGGCGTTGGAAGGAAAGCACGAAGCGCTTCTCGAAGAATTGAAAACACACTGGCAAGAATGGGACGCGCTCATCCAGCGCAATGCCAGCTCCGATGCCCCTGCTGATGAATGCCAGAAGATTACAGCCAAGATGGTGGACGTATTGAACCGTCGCAACTACATCCGAAACCTGGTCAGAGACGTAAATGCTGCGTTAGAGGACTAACGAGAATCGAGACTCCCCATGCAACTCAACGAATACACAACTCTTGGCCGCTCCGGACTCCTCGTCAGCCCCCTCTGCCTGGGCACGATGACCTTCGGCACCGAATGGGGCTGGGGAGCCGAAGAGAGCGTCTCCCGCCAACTGCTGGGCCGCTACCTTGAGGCCGGCGGAAATTTCATCGACACCGCTGACGGCTACACGGGAGGTAAAAGCGAGGAGATGCTCGGGAAGTTTATCGTCGAGGGCAAACTTCGCGACCGCATCGTGCTAGCTACGAAGTTCACCTTCAGCGCCGATCCTGCCAACCCAAACTCCGGAGGCAACGGTCGCAAGAACATTCGTCGCGCGCTGGAAGGCTCCTTGCGCCGCCTGCAAACCGACTACATTGACCTTTACTGGCTTCATGCCTGGGACACGGTTACCCCGGTCGAGGAAGTTGTCGCTTCGCTGAACGACCTCGTTCGTCAAGGTAAGATCCTTCACTACGGATTCTCCGACACTCCAGCCTGGTACGTCGCCCGCGCGTACACGCTTGCAGAGAAGGAAGGCAAAGATCCTTTGGTTGCGCTGCAACTCGAGTACTCATTGGTCCAACGGAACATCGAACGTGAGCACATAGCGGCTGCGCAGGAACTGGGGCTGGCCGTCTGCCCGTGGAGCCCGCTTGCCAGCGGATTTTTGAGCGGCAAGTATCGCCGCGAAAGCAGCGGCGGGGTGGGAGACGGGCGACTGGAAAAGGTAAAAGACTCGGCTAACCCCACATTGAAGAAATTCACGGACCAGAACTGGAGAATTCTCGATGTGCTCGTCGAAGTCGCCAGGCAAATCGGGCGGCCGCCCGCGCAGGTGGCGTTAAACTGGGTCGCCACGCAGCCGGGAATCACCTCAACGATCCTCGGCGCGAGCAAGTTAAATCAGCTCGAGGACAATCTGAAGGCCATCGAATTCGCGATTCCCGCGGAATTACGTAAGCGCCTGGATGCAATCGGTGCCCCACCATCGATTCATCCGTACGAGTTCTTCGAGCCGTTCATCCAAACAATGATTCACGGCTCATCGCCGGTGAAGGCCTGGGAGGGGGCTCGCGCAAAAAACGAGGCTGATTCCAGCAAAGAGATTCCTGGAGTCGCAGTCGAGGCATAACTGAGTTCAAAAAGTGAAGCAGAAGTAACTATGGCAGAAGAGCGCATCGTCGGCATCGATCTTGGCACCACGAATTCACTCGTGGCCTTTATGCAGGGGGAGACGCCTGTCGTGATCCCGGGCGACGACGGATCGAATCTCGTGCCTTCGGTTGTGGCACTGGATGAAAACAGTCAGCCAGTGATCGGCAGTTCGGCGCGCCGATATCTCATTGAGACTCCAGAGCGTGCTGTTTATTCGATCAAACGGCTGATGGGGCGCGGAGTGGAAGATGTGCAGGAGGAGTTGAGACTCTTCCCTTTTCGCCTGGCTGAGGACCTGCAGCCCGGCGAGGTACTCCGCATTCAATTGGGCGACAAGACGTCGACGCCGCCCGAGATCTCGGCGCTCATCCTGCGGCAGTTGAAACGCAACGCCGAGCGATATTTCGGCGGATCCGTTACCAAGGCAGTGATCACGGTGCCGGCGTATTTCAATGACGCGCAGCGGCAGGCGACGAAGGACGCTGGACGCATTGCCGGACTTGAGGTTCTGCGGCTTGTCAATGAACCGACGGCCGCATCGCTCGCATACGGGCTCGACAAGAAGCAGAACGGAATTGTTGCCGTTTACGATCTGGGCGGCGGCACATTCGATATATCAATTCTTAAGCTCCACGACGGCATTTTCGAAGTCATCGCTACGAACGGCGACACGCACCTGGGCGGGGATGACATTGACAATCTGCTGATCACCATTGCTCTTGACGACATTCGCGGGGATCTTGGAATCGACGTGCGCCGGAATGCGGAGGCCGTGCAGGCAATTCGTAAAGCGGTGATTGAGGCGAAGATCGCGCTTTCGTCGGAGAATTCCGTGAAGCTCGACATCGAACTCCCAGAGAGGAAACGCTATCAACGGGAGATTGCGCGCGAACAGTTCGAGCAACTCGTTCAGCCGATTATCGACCGGACTGTGGGCCCGTGCAAGCAGGCGTTAAAAGATGCGAATTTGAAGCCGGAGCAGATTGACGAGGTCGTTCTGGTTGGAGGGTCGACTCGAATTCCGAAAGTTCGCGCATTGGTGAAAGAGTTGTTCCGGCGCGAACCGCATGTGGACCTCAACCCGGATGAGGTCGTTGCCCTGGGCGCTGCGGTTCAAGCAAATATTCTCGGGGGCGGGTCCGAGGCGACGCAGAACATGCTTCTGCTCGACGTCACGCCGCTTTCGCTGGGGATTGAAGTAGCTGGCGGTGTCACCGACAAGATTATCTTGCGCAATTCGACGATTCCGGCTTCGGCAACGCAGTTTTATACGACACAGGTCGACGGCCAGGCGAATGTCGCGATTCATGTGCTTCAGGGAGAACGGGAACTGGCGAAAGATTGCCGATCCCTGGCACGCTTCGACTTGAAAGGCATCCCCCCGATGGCCGCCGGAATCCCTCGCGTCGAGGTGAAGTTCCTGATCGATGCGAATGGGATTCTCAATGTTACGGCTCGCGAGCAGCGCAGCGGGAAGCAAGCTGAAATCCAGGTGCAGCCGAGCTACGGGCTGACGGATGAGCAGGTCGAAGGCATGATCCTAGACTCGTTCGACAATGCCGAAGAGGATTTTAGTCGCCGGCAACTCATTGAAGCGCGCAACGAGGTGACGACGATCACGGTGGCGCTGGAGAAAGGCAAGAAGAGTCCAGCGTGGGGACAGCTCACGTCCCACGAAAGGGCGCAGATTGGGAAGCTTGAGAAGTCTCTTGCAGCAGTGAACGCAGAAGACGATTATCAGGCAATCCGGAAGGCGATTGACGCGCTGAATCAAGGCACGATGCGTCTTGCGGAACTCATGATGGATACGGCGGTTTCGAGTGCGCTGAAGGGCAAGAACATGGATGAGACGGACTTGGGTGAAGGGCCGACGGCACCTCATCCGATGGCTAAGGCGGAGTTCAAGTGAGTTGCAGCGCGATGGTTCGTGTTCACGCGACGACTCGCGGAATGCTGATTTCGGAATGAGGGTAGGGATCCTTCGACTTCGTAGACTTCGCGCCTTGCGCGAAATCCACTTCGCTCAGGATGACAAAAAGACTGGGTGGATGACTCAGACTAGATTGAGGAACAACGATGGCAGATGAAAAATCACAAGGCGCTGGGACTGCAACGGTGGACGCTCCGGGCGAAAATACGGTTCAGATTACTTTTTTGCCTGAGGGCAAAACCGTGAGTTTCGAACACGGCAAATTGCCGTACGAAGATCACGGCAAGGAAGAATCGATCCTCGATATCGCGTTGAACTTTGGGGTTACGCTGGACCACGCGTGCGGCGGGAACTGCGCCTGCACGACGTGTCATGTGTGGATCAAAGAAGGCGCAGAGAACTTGTCTGAAATGGACGATGACGAGGCGGATCGCCTGGATATGGCTGCTGATCTGCAATTAAATTCACGACTCGGTTGTCAGGCGCAGATTACGAAACCGGGCAAAGTCGTTGTGGAGATTCCGGCTTGGAATCGGAATTACGTTTCGGAAGAGCACTAGAAGACAGTTTCGAGTTTCAGGTTTCGAGTTTCAAGTTTAAGAGTCACTGGAGCTGACAGATGGCTAAGAAATTGACGTGGGATGACGCGGAAGATATTGGAATTGAACTCTCCGAGGCTCATCCTGAGCTCGATCCGCTCGCAGTCCGCTTCACCGATCTGCACCGCTATGTGACAGAGCTCCCCGATTTTGGCGGCGATCCTAAGGCATCGAACGAAGGCAAGCTGGAAGCCATCCAGATGGCATGGCACGAGGAGTACCAGGATCGGACGCAGGCTTAGAGCTTGCCGTGCTTCCGCACGGCGGACAGCCGAGGGCGGCTGCCCCCAAACATCATTTGCCTGAGCCTACTTCGTTTGTGCCGCAATGTTCCTGTAGAACTTCTGCAGTGTGTAGAACGCCAGTTTTTTCTGCCCTCGATTCGAAATGACTCCCTTGCGATTGTGATAGTCCTGGACGCCGGGCAAGGTTCGCAGCGGAGAGCGGAAGTCCATCAGAACCCAGGGCGTCAGACCAGCAAGGTTCGGCATGCGCTGCACCATCGCAAGTTGGTGCTGAAATAAATTGTCTTGATACTCCTCGGTCCAGCGCTCGTCCTTATCGCCGTGCCTGCCCGCTATCGCTCCTCCACCAAATTCGCTCACGATCAGCGGCTTGTTGAAGTTCGATCTCCACTCGATCTTGTCGGCGTCTTCTGGCTTGCCCCAATACCAGCCCAGATATTCATTCAGGCCTAGCACGTCTAAGACATCGCCGAGAGGATCTGACAGGATCCGCGGGGCATTTTCCGATCCCTCGACATGATTTAGTGCCGAGGTGATCAGGCGCGTGGAGTCCATCTCGCGCGCATCTTGCGCCAGCTGCTTTATGAATGCGAGTCTCTCTGGCTTTACCGGCGTTTCATTTGACATTGACCAAAGGATGACGGCAGCGCGATTGTGATCGCGAGCAATCATGTCGCGTAGTTGCGCCTCGGCGGTGGCCAAGGTTGCGGCGTTGGTCCAGTCGATGTCCCAATAGACGGGAATCTCGGACCAAACCATCAATCCGAGGCGGTCCGCCAATCGGATTTCATTTTCATTGTGCGGGTAGTGGGCGAGCCGAACGAAATTGCACCCAAGTTCCTTCGCCCAACCAAGCAGAGTTTCCGAGTCCTCTGGACTGAATGCGCGTCCGTCGCGAAACGGGGCCTCTTCGTGCATCGAGATTCCACGAAGAAAAACTGGCTTGCCGTTCAGCAGGATCTTTGCGCCTTGCACCTCGATCGTTCGGAATCCTATTTGATCGCGAACGGTGTCGGTTCCGGCTGAGAGAACGACATCGTAGAGCTTGGGATGCTCCGGCGACCAGAGTTCCACTTTTGCTGTGAGATGAAACTTCCCCCAGCCGTCGGTATTTGTATCGAAGGTTTCGTGCGAGTGAAGTTCCGGAATATCCAGCGTAACTTTCTGCGGCGCTCGCACGCCGTTCAAGTGCACCCAGCCAGCAATCTCATTCTGCGATCCACGCTGCAGTTGGACTGAGTAGTCCTGAATGAAGGTGCCCGGCACTTCGATGAGCATGACGTCGCGTGTAATTCCGCCGTAGTTCCACCAGTCGAACTTAATGCCAGGAACTGTATCTTTATTCCGCGCATTATTCACTTCGACAATGAGCGAGTTCTCTCCCTCGTGCAGCAGTGCCGTGCATTCGAAGTTGAACGGTGTAAATCCGCCCTCGTGCTCGCCGAGTTTCTCTCCATTCAGGTAGACGGCTGCGTTGTAGTTCACTGCGCCGAAATAGACGAACGCGCGGACACCCTCGCGCTTTTTGTAGTTGAAGAACCTGCGATACCAGACTGGCCCTTCATAGAACATCAATTGATCGCGCTGTGTGTTCCAGTCGCCTGGGACGTTCAGCACGGGTGACGCATCAAAGCTGTACTCGACTAGATCAGTCTTATCTTTCGGCTTGGCATCGTGAAAGAACCTGGAGCTACCGTTATCAAAAGGATCGACAATCACGCTCCAGGAACCGTTCAAGCTTAGAGTTGTTCGAGCGGACACGTTCGCAATCAAGGAAGAAGGCGCAGGGGAGGCATAGGCCAATCCTGCAAAGAGAAGTATCAGCAACACGCGTTTCATGGCGGCCCTCGGCGCTCATGGTATTGGCGCGTCGGGAGTAACGTCAATTAAGCGAACGGAGCCGCTGGAATCGATTGGCGATCCTTCTTCGGTTTTACAACTTCGTGACAACTGTGGAAGATGCGGTTTCTATGATGGGATTATTGCGGGCGATGGAGATATCCAGAGCCCAACTCTCTCTCCGGCCAAACGGAAAAGGGCGTGGCATCCTGGCCACGCCCGTTTTTTTAGTCAAAACGAGTCTCAGCGCGCAGTCACTGGTGCGGCCTCTTCCACATTCGCCTCGCGGAGGAACTTCGCGGCTTCTTCCGGAGGCGTGGGATTGATATAGAATCCGGTGCCCCACTCGAATCCAGCGGTCTTGGTCAGCTTCGGCATGAACTCGATGTGCCAGTGGTAGTGATCGTTTGTCGGGTCCTGCACCGGGGAGGTGTGAATGACCAGGTTGTAGGGAGGGTTGTCGAGTACACGATCCGCGCGGCCGAGGAGGTTCTTCAGGGCACGCGCCAGATTCTCGAACATGTGCGAAGAGGAGTTCTCAAACGCCGACTCGTGCTGCTTGGGAAGAATCCAGGTTTCGAATGGAAAGCGCGGCGCGTATGGGGCCAATGTCAGAAAGTCTTCGTTCTCGGCGACCACGCGAGTCCCACCATCCATCTCCTGCCGAATAATGTCGCAGAATACGCAGCGTTCCTTGTAGAGAAAATACTGTTTCGCGCCTTCCAGTTCCTGCGTGACATTGATGGGAAGAATCGGGAGGGCAATCAACTGGGAGTGCGAATGCTCCAGCGATGCGCCAGCAGCCTCGCCGTGGTTCTTGAAAATCAGGATGTATTTGAAGCGACGGTCTTTTTTCAGATCGAGGATGCGATCACGAAATGTCCACAAGACATCCTCGATCCGCTTTGGAGGAAGTGATGCGAGAGTCGAGTTGTGATCTGGAGTCTCCACGATTACCTCGTGAGCCCCAATCCCATTCATGCGATCGAACATGCCCTCTGCCTGGCGGTTCAGATTTCCCTCGATGCCCAATGCCGGAAATTTGTTGGGCACAACGCGCACGGTCCAACCCGGAGTATCTTTTGGCGCTCCGCCTCCATTGGGGTTCGGACGATAAGCCTGAATCTCCGGAGGAGTTTTACCCTCGTTGCCATAGCAGAAGGGACAGAATCCTCCTTTGATTTTCATGTTTTCACGGACGAAATCGGTCGGGCGCTTTGCCCGATCGGTGGAGATGATGACCCATCGACCAACGATGGGATCTTTTCTAAGCTCCGGCACTATAGGATCCTCTCAACAGAGATGCGCAAACCTTATATCTTACCCTGCTAAGGATGCATTTCGAAACACTTCGATTCGCGGGCGCGAGTTACCGGGGTCATAGTACACACTGACGACGTCAAACCTCCATTGACACGATGGAATGCGTCGCAGATATTCGCGCGCGACCTCAGCCACTTCCCGCCGCTTGTGGCGATTGACGGATGCCTCGGCGGTTTTCACATCCCCGGTGGTCCTCGTCTTAACTTCGATGAAACAGAGCACATCATGGTCCCAACCAATCAAGTCGATTTCTCCGTGGCAGCGCGGCGAGCGAAAATTCCTGGAGACGATCAGATACCCGATCTTGCGCAAATAAAAGTATGCGTCGTCCTCGCCGTGCGCACCGGTTCGCAAATGCCTGGGCAACCGATCTGGAGAAAGAAGCCGCCGGGCAGACCAGTCCAGGAATTTGAGAGTGCTGCGCGTGAGCAAACGTAAAGGCGACATTCGCGACATGCCACCTTACGATCTGGGAGTGAGGCAGGCAGTGATGCTCCGCACAGCTACTGAACAATTGTCACCATTGTCCTAATTTGGGAAGCAACCTTTTGGAGATCAGATTTGCACCATTCGTGTCGTCGCGCGATTAAAAAACCTTGCAGGGAACACCTGATGGTCGCCCTATGTCAGTCGTTTTAATCTCGAAAGTGTAACGTTTTGTTACGCGTTGGTCTGCAAGAAGGAGACTCGCCGCGCAAAGGCGGCCTTGAAAAAAGGATAGACGAAAGCAAATGTAGTCCGTGATAGGGAGAGATTGCGCTTGTCTCTCCGGAAAATCCGATTTCCCGAGGCCTGAATGAGAATTGCACAAGTCGCGCCATTATATGAAAGCGTTCCACCCAGACTTTACGGAGGCACAGAACGAGTCGTCTCGTGGCTGACCGAGGAGTTGGTCCGGCAAGGCCAGGAAGTAACACTGTTCGCGAGCGGCGACTCTCTAACCAACGCGAAGCTGATTCCTGCTTGCTCGCGTGCGCTTCGTCTCGATAACAAATGTATCGATCCGTTGGCTCATCACATGGCCCTGATCGAACGAGTAATGCAGTACAAGGACGAATTTGACATTATTCATTTTCATATTGATTATCTGCACTTTTCGATGAGTCGTCGTGAGGCGCTGCCGCAGCTCACGACTTTGCACGGGCGGCTTGATATTCCGGATCTTGTTCCCCTTTATCGTGAGTTTTACGAGATGCCGGTTGTTTCGATCTCAGATGCGCAGAGAGCACCCTTGCCTTGGCTCAACTGGCATGGCACCATTCACCACGGAATGCCGGAGGACAGACTTCTGCCTTGTGCAGAACGAGGTGGCTATTTGGCATTCCTGGGTAGAATTTCGCCGGAGAAAGGCTTGGATCGTGCAATCGAAATCGCACTCCAGGCGGAGATGCCGCTGAAGATTGCCGCCAAAGTGGATCGCGCGGACAAAGAGTATTTCGAGCATGATATCAAGCCGCGCCTGAATAGCGAGTTGATTGAGTTCATTGGCGAAATCAGCGATCAGGAGAAGAATGAATTTTTGGGCAAAGCTGCGGCTTTTCTGTTCCCGATCAACTGGTCTGAACCTTTTGGAATCGTGCTGATTGAAGCGCTTGCCTGCGGTGTTCCGGTTGTGGCATATCCTTTTGGGTCTGTGCCCGAAATTATCGAAGATGGCGTTTCTGGATTTCTGGTTAACAATGTAGAGGAAGCAGTCCGGGCAGTGAAGAATATTGCCCGCATCGACCGGAAAAAATGCCGTGAGAGCTTTGAACTGCGCTTCTCTGCCAAGCGGATGGCACAAGATTATAAGAGCATCTATTCGCGAATTGCGAAAACCGAATCCGACACTATCGCTCTTACTGACGGAGATCTTCGGTGGATGAAATTGGAACCACCCAGCAGTACTACATAGCAGCGGGATCGTCCCCTTCGGATGATCGCGCGCGTGTCCTGAAATACGGCAAGTGCTTCGCGGTTTTCAATCGTTACGGCGATATTGAACCGCTGGGCCTTGGCGAACACGGAATTTTTTTCCGCGGCACCCGGCACTTGTCCGAGTGGGTCCTATCTTTGTGGAATGCGCGACCCTTGCTTTTAAGTTCTACGGTGAAGGCCGACAATTTTGGATTTATCGCCGACCTTGCGAATGTGGATGTTAGCAATGGACAACAAGTCGTCGTTCACCGCGGTACGGTACACATCATCCGGTCGCGTTTCTTGTGGCACGATGTGGCGCACGAGCAGATCAGTATTGTGAACTATGCACTGGAACCGATCAAAGTTCCGCTGCGGGTTTCATTCGCGGGCGACTTCATCGATCTTTTTGAAGTTCGGGGGATGCGGCGCGAGCGCCGTGGCCAGCGTCTGGACGACGAAATCGGCAGGGACTCGATCCTGATGACCTATGAGGGTCTCGACGGCGAGCAGCGCCGAACCCGCATTGATTGCGACGCAGAGCCCAGCAAAATCACTTCTTCGGAAATGCAGTTTGAGGCCGACCTTCGTCCTGGGAGATCGGCGGTCTTTCATTTCTCGATTGCATGCAATCCGCAAGGCCGCCATTTTGCGCTCGGATACGAGCGTGCCATGGCGGGAGCGGAAGCCGAACTGAAAGCGGCATCGTCCAGAGTGTGCGAAATCTCCAGTTCCAATGACCGGCTTAGCCGCTGGGTGCGGCGCTCCATGGCCGATGTGGAGATGATGACGATGGGGAACCCGGAGACGAATTATCCGTATGCGGGTGTGCCATGGTTCAGCACCGTTTTTGGCCGCGACGGAATCATTACAGCACTGCAGATGATCTGGATTGCGCCTCAGATAGCGAAAGGCGTGCTGCAATACCTGGCGGCAACGCAGGCTACTGAGATCGACGTAAAGGATGAGGCGCAGCCGGGAAAGATCATCCATGAGATGCGCCGAGGAGAAATGGCGAATCTCGGCGAGGTCCCTTTCGGACGCTACTACGGCAGCATCGACAGCACACCGCTATTTCTGATGCTGGCCGGATCTTACCTCGATTTCACCGGCGATCTTGAACTGCTGAAACATTTGCGTCCACACATTGAACTCGCGCTCGAATGGATCGATCGTTATGGCGACGTTGACGGCGACGGGTTTGTCGAGTACGCGCCGAATGGCGAGAAAGGTCTCATCCAGCAAGGCTGGAAGGATTCCAACGACTCTGTATTTCACGCAGACGGGGAAATCGCCGAAGCTCCAATCGCACTCTGCGAAGTGCAAGGTTACGTCTATGCGGCAAAGATGGCTGCGGCGAAACTTTATTCGGCGTGGGGCGATGAAAAAAGAAGGACGGCTCTCGAGAACGAAGCAGCTGACCTGCAGGCCCGTTTTGAGCAGGCGTTCTGGTGCGATGAGCTTTCCACCTATGCCATCGCTCTCGACGGCCAGAAGAAGCCATGCCGTGTGCGTACGTCGAATCCCGGCCACTGCCTGTATACCGGCATCGTGAGCGCGGAGAAAGCCAATCTGGTGGCACACACACTGGTGAGTCACGATTTCTTCAGCGGCTGGGGCATTCGCACGGTAGGATCACACGAGTCCCGATATAACCCGCTCTCGTATCACAACGGTTCGGTCTGGCCGCATGACAATGCCATCATCGCAGCTGGAATGGCGCGCTACGATTGCCGTGAGTTTGCGGGACGCGTGTTGATGAGCCTGCTCGACTTGAGCAGCGCCGTCGAACTGCAACGGCTGCCGGAGTTGATCTGCGGAGTCGAGCGACGGATCGGACAAGGGCCGACGCTTTACCCTGTCGCATGCTCGCCGCAAGCGTGGGCTGCGGGTGCGGTGTTTATGTTGTTGCAAGCGTGCTTGGGGATTTCTATCGACGCCAAGAAAAGGCGTGTGGTATTCGACCGGCCCTATCTGCCCCAAGGTATCCCACAACTCTCAATTAGCGATCTTCGCATTGAAGATTGCCGAATCGGATTGTTTCTCGAACGAGACTCCGGTCCCGTGCGAATTCAGGTGACTGAGAAGCACGGGGAAGTCGCGGTCGTCGTGAAGTAATTGCGGCCCGTTCAAGGGTAAGGTCCGCATTCTTCGACCTTTTCGCGCGACTAACGGCTGGTCCTGAGATTAACCGCTGCATGAGGCGGAAGAGTTCGCAGTGAGAATTCCCTGAGGCGGCGGAGGGCGCTTGAGAGTGTAGGGATCCTTCGACTGCGGTTGGACTTCGCGCGCTTGCGCGAAGTCCAATCCTCGCTCAGGATGACAGATGGCCTGCCTCCGTGAGCAAACCGCGATCAGTTATGAGTTCTTGCCTACCGCTGTGATGCATTCTTCGAGCACATCGATTGCGACATCGGCTTCTTCTTTTGTCACTATGAGAGGTGGGCACAGCCGGACGGTGCTGGGGCCACATCCCAGGAACAGGATGCCTTTCTCGAACGCCATCTCAACGATGCGGTCGCGTTCGACATTGCCGTATTCCTTGGTGGCCTTGTCTTTCACGATCTCGACGCCGATCATCAGTCCGCGACCGCGGACATCGCCGACCAGCTTCAGCTTTGATGGCCAGTCTGCCATGCGCGACAAAATATGATTGCCCACGCGCTGTGAGTTTTCGAGCAGATGCTCTTTTTCGATCACGTCGAGTGTGGCCAGAGCTGCGGCAATAGCTACGGGATTTCCGCCGAAGGTGGAGGCGTGCGATCCCGGAATCCAATCCATCACGTCGGCTTTGGTGACAGTTACGCCTAGCGGCATGCCGGAAGCGATGCCCTTCGCCATGCAAACCATGTCAGGCTCGACCCCAGTGTGCTCGACCGCGAACCATTTGCCGGTCCGTCCGATGCCGCTCTGGACTTCGTCGACAACGAGCATGATGCCGTGACGATCGCAGATGCGACGCAGTTCCTGCATGAATACAGTTGGAGCAACGACGTATCCGCCTTCACCCTGAACCGGCTCGACGAAGATAGCCGCGACTTCTTCAGGGGCGAGAGTGGTTTTGAAGAGTTTCTCTTCGATAAAGCGGGCGCAGCCCAGCGCGAAGCTCTCGGCTTCCTGCTTTCCGCCGACGCATCCGCGGTAGATATCGGGATATCGAATATGCGTAACGCCGGGAACCAGCGGAGAGAAGCGACGCTTCTGCTGCGGCTTGGAGGCTGTCAATGACAGAGCGCCCATGGTGCGTCCGTGGAATGCTCCAAGAAACGCGATGACCTGCTGCCGCTTTGTGTGGTAACGCGCCAGCTTCAAGGCGCATTCGACCGCTTCGGCGCCTGAGTTTCCATAGTAGATTTTGTGCGGCGCCTTCATGGGAGCGATCTTCGAAAGGCGTGCTGCGAGATCGACCATGTTCTCGTAGTAGAAATCCGTTCCGGACATGTGGATCAGTTGGCCCGCCTGTTTCTGAATCGCCCCCACGACTTCAGGATGGCAGTGGCCAGTGGACGTCACGGCGATGCCAGCAGAAAAATCGAAGAACTCGTTGCCATCGACATCCGTTACGACAATCCCCTTGCCGCTCTTGGCGACCATCGGGTACGAACGGGTGTAGGAGGGCGAAATGTATTTCTCATCGCCCTCGAGCACGCGCTTGGCGTTAGGCCCGGGCAGGGCGGTCTTGATTTTGGGACCGATTGTTGCGGTCATCGTCTTGGTAGTCATTGGAAATTTCCTCCGTAAAACAGCAGCCAATGGTTATTGGCTCGTGAGTGGTGAATCGAACCTCGGGTGCAGCTCTGGTTGAAGCATGCTTGATGGAAACGGCCGAGGCGCTTCAGGCGGAGGGAAAACTAGTCGCTACCGAAGAGAGAAGGGCGGAGCCGCGATGGCAAATTGGCCCGATATCGCCGTGGACATACCAGGCAGTGCAGCCAGCACTCGGCGGATTGAGCGTGAGGAAGACGCGAGTTGGAATTCTTCAGCAGCATCGCAATCGGACGACATCTGATTGATTATAGCCGGGAACATACAAGTGGCGGAACCCCCTTCCTGATGACTGAAGTTCTCGCGGGCGAGCAACTCCTCTTTGGGCTAAAACTCGTTGGGTTGAGTACGCTTTCGGCCAAAGCTAAGGCCGTGCCCCAGACGAACCTCAACAATCAGAGGCGCCGCCACTTCCTTAACTGCTTCCAGGCCTGCACTAGTTCTTGGATGGCGCGGGCTGGAGGAAACGTGGATGAATTGATGATGGCGCACTGCCGGTAGGCTCTTTGATAGAACTCCCGGACTCCATGCTCGCTGAGCAGCGAGAGATTGTGCAGCATCTCGTCCAGGTCTTTGCGCGTCCAGATCTCCTCTTTCTTTCCGGGATCCGGCCGGCGCGCCATAAGGAAAACAGTCTATCATTTTCGCTTTTTGTTCGCCATAAGTACATGACACAGACGCGAGTACCAAAGTATTTGACGGGTTGCAGCGATCGAGAAACTTGGGCTATCCGTTCTGCTTTGTTCCTAGCCCGGCCCAAGTTTCGGCATGGAACCATCGCAGGGAAAGTCGTGCGTGCATTCGATCGAGGTGGACCGAGCCTGGCGGAGTTGGGTTTTGAGGGTAATCGAGATGTTGGGCCAACCAACCGAAGTCGCAATTTCTCAGAAGAGCGCAACGATCTGGTTAAACCGCTACAACACGCCCAGGTTATCTGGATACTTTGCCTGCAGTGTGCTGACCAACAACTCAAATGCCGACATGCCGCGCAGATTCTGCAAACACGGATCCTTCATGAAAAACGGCCAGCATGCGAAGCCCGTTGCCACGCTGCGTTCCAGCCACTCGAGCGCCGGCTGGCACCGACCGCTCAGCGCGAGAGTGCACGCGATCTGATAATACGTATGATGCGCATGCCCGAATGTCTTTGGATTCGAACAGGCTCGCGTCACGCAATCGAGCGCCTCGGCATTTCGCCCCGTCAGCGCATGCAGCACGCCCTCTAAGCTCACAATCATCGGCTCGTCCGGCAGCAGTTCATTGGCTTGGTCGATCAGCCGCCTGGCCTCGCCCCAGTCTCCCGTCATCATCGCCGGCTGTGGCGCAAAGTAAATCGGATACTTATTTGCGGGATTCTCCGCCCGCCAAGCCTCAATCTGCTCACGCGCCAATTCGTACTCCTGGTTCCATACATACACCTGCACAATGCTCCGACTGACCGTCTTGTTTTGATGAAACGATCGCCCTCGCTCGTACATCTCGCGTGCGCGGTCCAGGAGCCCGATGTGCGCGAGGATGGTCCCTAGCCGGTTGTACGCGTGCGGCAAATTGTTCTGCAGGTGAATCGCTCGCTTTAAGTCTGCAATCGCCTCCAGATGCTGAAAATTCTTCGACGGCCCCCAAAGCAGAAACGCCCGTGCCACGTATCCTTCTGGAAGCTCCGGCTCGATCTCCAGAGCACGTCGACAATGGAACTCCGCTTTTTCCAGCCACACGTTGGCAGGATCCGACTCGAAATGCCGCGTCGTGCATGCGAACGAGAGGGTGGCATGCGCAAGCGCAAAATTTGGATCGCGCATGACCGCATTCATCAGGTGCTGGGCCGCCTGCTCCATCTGCGCCGGATCTCCTGACGAGCTCAGTCGGAACCCACGCATAAACTCCGCATATGCCAGAGGATCCCGGCTGTGCCGTGGGCGTTCAGCAGTTATCTGCGCTGCACCCAGCGGCCTCTTCAACGCTCCTGCTATCTGCTGCGCGATCTCGTTTTCCAGATTTGCCATCCGCTCCACATCGAGATCGCATTTCCTGCTGAAGAGCGATCTTTTTGAATACGTGTCCAGCAACTCGAGCGACAGCCGCAACTGAGCCTTCGACATCTGAATCGCGCCATGTAGCACGAAGCGGATCCCGAGCCGTGCCCCGACGCGAGAAGCATCCACGCCACTCGGCAGGTTCAAGACTGCCGAGATCGGCAGCACATCGACGCCGCGCAGATTGCCCAGTCGCGATGCCAGCGCCTCGGCAAGTCCCAGGCAGAGCCCATCATCATCGCTCCCCTTCCCAAGCAAGACAGGAGGAAGCACAGCCAGCGACGTGCGCTCCCAGCGCGCACTCCCGTCCTCTCGGGGGACGCTCTCCGTTTCATCCAGACCCGCTCGTGGGTATTGCGCTGCTATCACCCCCACCGGCCCAATAAACCGGTAGCCCTTACCGATCACCGTCTCGATGAAGCGGGGCTTATCGGCGTCGTCACCGAGTGCCGTCCGAATCTTTCGCACGATATTGTTCAGATTTCGTTCCGAATCGATGAACAGATCGGACCGCCAGAGCTTCTTCACGATCTCTTCGCGCGTGACCAATTGCTCTCGTCGGCTCACTAGAAAGATGAGCAACTCCATAGGTTTCCGCTCGAGCTTCACCCGCCGCCCAAAGCGCCGCAGTTGGTAGCGGCCGAGATCGAGTTCCACGCTGTCGGCAGTCTTTCGTTGTCCCGCCATGCTGTCCACTCAAGGCATTATCTATCAATAAGTCAACGATTTGCGTCGATATACAAAAAACATTCAAACGAGATTCGCCGCTCATTCCCACGTTCTGCCCGCTGGCAGATCATCCCTCTACCAATGCCAAGGAGGCATTTCAATGAAACGTTTTTTCTATCTCACCCTGGCGATCGTCGCCATGCTGGCATACACGGGGCACCTTCTCACAAAAGCTGTCCACGCTAGTGCGGACGACCAACACCATGCGTTCACACCCGACACCATTCCCTGGGGTCCGCCACCCCCGTTCCTCGCTCCCGGCGCACAATTTGCGGTGCTGGAAGGCGATCCCAACGCAACGACGGGGGACTTCACAGTGCGTCTGAAAATGCCCGACGGGTATCGCATCGCGCCGCACTTTCATCCCTTTCGGGAAAACGTCACCGTGCTTGAAGGCTCTTTCAAGGTGGGAATGGGCGATCACTTCGACACACACAAGATGGCGGCGTTTACTAACGGTAGTTTTGCTTTTCTCGACCCTGACATGCATCACTACGCTATGGCCTGCGGCCAGGTTATCGTGCAGGTACATGGCAAATCACCATTTCAATTCAACTTCATCAATCCTGACGACGCCAGCCAGAGTAAATAGCTGCTTCGTCCTCTCGGATGGGGCGGGTTGGGCGCCAAGGAAGATCCACCCGTGTAGCATGCTGACAGCTGCGCGGGTGGCTTATCCTTCTCTTAGCTCCAGCGCCCCCGGACCGGAATCACACGATGTCAAGCCTTGAAAAGGGATATGAGGATATGGAGAACTATGACAGCCGGCGTCCATCTGAAAGATGGCGCCTAGACAGCGGCTTGAAGGGGCTCGCGATCCGCGGGGCGAGCTTCATTCGGAATCGGGATGGTGGCAGAAACCACTGTTCCTGAGCCGTTGGATTCAATCTTCATTTCGCCCTGGAATCGACGCAGGCGTTCTCGAATTCCGCCGATGCCAACACCGGAGCCTTGCGTCTGTATTTCCGCCAGACGTTGTGGCGAGATGCCCTTACCTTCGTCGCGAACTTCGATCCTAATACTCGCTTTTTCACGAGCTATGCGAATGCGTGCAGTTTTGCTCTCTGCGTGACGGTGGATGTTTGTCAGACATTCTTGCACTACGCGAAAGATTGCAAGCTCCATCTCGGGAGGGAGCCGTCCGAGATTTTCGGAGACGTTTAGCTCAATTGCGATTCCGCTGCGCTCCACAACGCCCTGCACGTACCAACCCAGAGCCGCCTTGACTCCAGACTCGTCTAACAGCGGAGGGTGTAGCAGGTACGACGTTGTACGTATCTCGCGATGGAGTTGTTGAACCACTTCTTCGATCTCCCTGCCTTCCTTCGCCAACTCCGGAGCGATCACGTCTGCGTTTTGAACCAGTTGCGCGAGGCTCAAACCAAGAACAGTCAACGTTTGACCCGCACTGTCATGAAATTCGCGAGCGATACGCCGTCGTTCTTCCTCCTGAACCCTCAGCAGGCGCACGCTCTCGTCGGCAATACGGATCTTTTCTGCCGCCTCTTTTCGGTCGTGTACATCAAGGCAGGCGCCCACATATCCTTCGAACGTTCCATCTGGCGTAAAGCGAGGCACTCCACGATCGAAAGTCCAACGGTATTGTCCGCTGCGATGCCGCATGCGGTATTCCATCTCAAATGGTTCACGCGCATCGAAGTGGCCGACATAGGTTTTGAGGCAGCGGTCTAAGTCGTCCGGATGAACGTTCTCCATCCAACCATTACCGGCCTCCTGCTCCAACGTATGTCCGACGAAATCCAACCAGCCCTTGTTGAAGTAGTAGCAAAGCTTGTCGGTTCCCGCCAACCAGATCATGACCGGCGAAGCATCCGTGGCTGCTTGATAGAGCTGTTTGCTCTCGCGCAGCGCCTGCTCGGTTCGCTTTTGGGCGGTGATGTCGCGCGCCACTTTGGAGGCCCCAATGACCTGCCCGGATGAGTTCCGCACAGGCGAGATTGTGACCGATACATCGAGCAGTGTGCCATCTTTGCGCCGACGGACGGTCTGAAAATGCTCGATGCGTTCGCCGCGGCCAATGCGGGCGAGGATGTCTGCCTCTTCGTCCTTACGATCCGGTGGGATGATCAGCGTAATGGATTGGCCGACGACTTCGTCGACCGTGTAACCAAACATTCGTTCGGCAGCTTTATTCCAACTGTTGATGATGCCGTCGAGATCCTTGGACACAATCGCATCGTCGGACGATTCGACAATGGCGGCAAGCCGGCTTTGAGCCTCCGCTGCTCGTTTGGCCTCGCTGATATCACGGTTGGATTCAAGGACGGAACTGATTTTTCCGGAACTATCGCGCTCAACGACCCACCGGGTAGAGACAATTTTTATGGCACCCGTCGCGCAAACGTGTCTGAGTTCTCCGGACCACTGCCCATCTCGGAGCAAGTTCTCTTTGATCGACTCGATCGGCTCAGGAAATTCAGTATGAAGCAATTCGTGGCTCATTCGGCCAATGGCTTCCTTCCGGCTGAAGCCATACATTGCTGTTGCGCCGTTGTTCCAAAAGGTAATTCGATCGGAAGCGTCTCGTACAATGATCGCGTCGTTGGCTAAATCCAGCAGCCGCGCTCTCTCCTCGAAGACTTGTTGGGAGTTTTTGTCGATTTCAGGCATGAGAGCGATCCGCTCCAGGCGACTTGATTTTCCGGCGACCAGCTTGGAACGGCGAAGCCGGTCACGTTACTCAGATGTCTTGTAACCCCGCTTGCTTCGGACACTAATTAATTTATTTAATTCTAGCGATCATAAGGGAGGGACCCGCATACAGTAAACCCTGTACGCGCTTGGCTTGGCTTTCGCGGGCGTTGTTCGGGCATTGTGGCTTTGTCATGGGACCACGTTAGCCGGATGAAACACTGCAGTGAACGGAACAAATTGGGCTTCTCCGCGACGGTACACCTCTCGATAGCTTCCCCTTAGCAGAACTGCGATGTAGGGACTGGGGTGTTCGTGTGTGGGTTCGAGGATGGGTTCCCTGTGAACCGTCTCGAAGAGAGTGGTCCCTGCAAGATCAAGTCGATTCACAACTTTGCCATACATCCAACCAATCGATCGTTGAGGGAGTGACATACCTAACTAATGGAGACGAGCCAAAGATGACAAGGTTAGCTCAATCAGCCCACGACAACTCTCGAACCGTTCTCCGTGTCCTGCGCTACTCGTAGCGCAATGCGACCATGGGATCGACTCTTGCCGCGCGGCGCGCCGGGATGTAGCTGGCCAGTAACGCCGAGACCAACAACACGATTGAGACCGCGCTGAACACTCCAATATCAATCACGCTCACCTGATAGAGCATGCTTTTCATAGCGCGGCCGACCAGGCACGCACCAATCAGTCCCAGGGCTAATCCCACCGTGGTCAAGAGCACCGCTTCCCTCAAAATGAGATTGAGGATCTCGTGCCGGGCGGCTCCCAAGGCGACGCGAAGTCCGATCTCGCGGGTGCGTTGTAAGACCACAAATGCCATGACGCTGTAGATTCCAATTGCCGCGAGCAGTAGTGCGACAACTGCGAAACCGCCGTAGAGCAATGCGCTGAAGCGGTCGGCGGACCGGGCATCTGCGACAACTTCCTCCATGGTTTTAAGGTCGGCAAGAGGCAGCTCGGGATCAATCGAGTTGATCGCTGCTGCGATGGTCTTCCTCATGTCGTCTGGATCGCCAGTTGTACGCACAGCCATTTGCGCTTGAGGCCAGGGACTCTGCCAGAACGGAACAATGATCTCAGTGCTGTTGTCGTCACGCAGCACGCGCGTTTTCACGTTATGGAAAACTCCGACAATCTGCCATTCGACGGTTGGCCCGACACCAGTCATGCCGGGAATCAGTTGGTCAATCTGAACGCGTTGCTTGAGTGGATCCATGCCTGCCAAGTAGCGCCTGACGAAATTTTCGTTCACGACTGCAACGCGAACCCCGCCGGACATATCCTGGTCGTTCAGAGTGCGTCCTTGCACCATTTGAATGCCGTAGGTTTGAAAGTAACCGGGTGTCACCATCTTGAAAGGCGTATCCGGCCGCATGGAACGGGCTATGGGAGGCTGACCCGTGATGGTGAAGGCCATGCCAAATCCGGAACCTTGCAATGGCATCCCGGTGCTCGCTTCAGCGCTTACGATGCCTGGGGTGGATTGCAGCTTTTCCAGAACCCGGTGATAAAACGCGACGATGGCGTCTGGTTGAGTGAAGCGGCTCGAGGGCACTGGAAGGGAAAAAGTCAGAACGTGGTCGGTCTGAACTCCCAGATCAACTTGAGTGAGTTTCCAAAAACTTCGAATTGCGAGGCCTGCTCCGGCCAGCAGAGTTAAAGCCAAGCCAAATTCCGCCACTACCAGAGCTTGTCTGAGGCGCTGTCGGCCCAGGCTCGTTCCACTGCGCCCACCTTCTTTTAAGGCTTCGCCGGGGTCGGTTCTCGAGGCCTGCCACGCCGGGACCGAGCCGAATAGTCCCGCGGAGAAAATCGTTACCGAAAAAGTGAAGAACAGAACGGGGAGGCTCAGCTGCACGTCGGCTTCGATTGGCAAGGTGAATGGAGGCATTGCCGCCATCACGAGTTTCAACAATAACTGGCTTAAACCAATGCCAAGGACAGCAGCAATCGTGGCCAGGACCAAACTCTCGGTGAGGAATTGGCTGAATATCCTTCCACGCACCGCGCCGAGAGACGCTCGGATCGCCACTTCTTTCTGCCGCGTGGTTCCTTTTGCCAAAAGCAGATTGGCCACGTTCACACAGGAGATCAGCAACACAAAACCCACCGCTCCCATCAGCAACCACAGGGTGTTTTGCGTGTCTTCAGGAAGGAAATCATTTTTGAGCGGCTCGACTCTCGCGCCCCAGTTTTTGTTGGAGGTCGGGAGCTCCTGGCTAAGGTGTGAGGTCACCAGATCCATATCGGCCTGAGCGGTCGACAATGCCACGCCCGGCTTCATTCGTCCCATCACCAGCAGCCAGTGATAATCGTGATTGATCTGTTCGGGCTTGAACGTCAACGGCACTGATAGTTGGGCCTGCGCCCGGTCACCCGGTCCGGGAGCCATCACGCCAACAACCGTATATGGCTCACTATCGATGCGAAGCTGCTGGCCAACGATGTTGCGATCGCCGCCCAAGCGCTCCCACATCCGATGAGTGAGGATTACAACGTGCTCTTTCCCCAACTCACCTTCTTCAGGCAGAAAATCTCTCCCCAAAATAAATCTCACGCCGACCATCCTGTAGAACCCGGGGGTAAGCCGGTTGCCGTCGACCTGTTCGGGATGTTGGGCGGTGGCTAAATTGAATGAGGCTCCAGTCAAGGCGTTCAGTTCCTGAAAGGCTGTGCTGCGGCGTCTCCACTCGACGAAATCTCCCGCGGAAACCACGTTGCGGTCGCCACCGACCTTCGACCAAACGACGACAAGCTGATCCGGCTGCGGATACGGCAAGGGTGCAAGCAAGCTGGCGTATAGCACGCTGTAGATGGCAGTGGTGGCTCCGATTCCCAGCGCAACCGTGAGGACAGCCGCCATCGTGAAGCCGGGATTCGTCCGTAATTGACGTAACGCGTACCGAATTGACTGAAATGATCCGCTCATAGGAATTCACACTCGAGGAAGCCACTGCACCTTGCCAGCCAACTTTATTTCTCAACTAAGCCATATATTCTTCATTTAGTTCACGGAGTTCTCAGAATCATGATCGTCCAATATTGGCGACTTAGTGTCCGGATACGGCCATCGTTTCCAGTTGGCTTCTTCGGAGCGCGGCCGACCGGCCGACATGTGAGAACAACCGCCCAAAAGTTGTTTGCTACTCGTGACGCAGTCCGGTGATAGGGTCGGCGTACGCGGCGCGCCGGGCGGGAATGTAAATTGAGATCATCGCTATCAATAGCAGCACAAACACAGCGCACGACAGCACAACAGGATCATGCGCGCCCACTCTGTATAGTTGGCTTTCGATAAATCGCGATAATGCAAGCGACGCGGTGAGGCCAATCGCCGCTCCGACGACGGCCACCTTCAATCCGCCTGAGATAACGAGCCGAATGATGTCGTTGCGTTGCGCCCCCAAAGCGGAGCGAATGGAAAGCTCCCGCGTGCGCAGAGTTGTGGCATAGGATGTCACGCCGTAGATCCCGATACAGGCCAACACAGTTGCCATAGCCGCGAACAAGCCCATCAGCAACAGAATCGAGCGTCGCGGAGCGAGGGATTTGTCCATCGCCTGTTCGAGCGTACGCAAGTTTGCAATCGGCTGATCGGGATCGAGGCTGCGCAACGTATCTCGCATAGCCCCCGAGAGAGTGGAGGGAGGCAGAGCGCTTCGGACCACAATGCTCGTGGTTGACACTGAATAAGACTGCGGACCGTAGATGGTAGGCGAGGGGGGACCATCGAGAGAGAAATGCCGCACGGGCGGAACAATCCCGACGATCTTCCAGTTTTCGCCCGAGAACCAGACATGCTGTCCCATTGCATCTGTTCCGGGGTAGAGATGATTCGCGACATTCGCATCGACAACGAGCACGCGTGCCGCCTTCTCGCCGTTGTCAGCTTCGGTAATACTGCGTCCTCGCTGGATCGGGATGCCCATGGCCGAGAAATAGTCCGGACTCACAAAATCGCAGGCTACGACGTAATCAGTCCGTTTGGGTTGATCGGAGCGGCTGGCGTATTCGGTGTACCCGTGTTCCCCCAGAGGAAGAGTACTCGCTGAGGCAGCTGATGCGATCCCAGGAACCGCGGCCAGATGCTGCGTAATGTCCGTAACGAATTTCAATCGTTGCGCATCTTTCGGATACTTGGCTGCAGGTAGCGATAGATCGAATGCAAGAGTCTGCTCGGGGCGAAATCCCGGGCTAGCTTCCATCACCTGAATGAAGCTGCGCACCAGCAGGCCGGCACCGACCAGCAGCATCAAGGTGAAGGCAAATTCCGAAACGACCAGCAAAGACTGCGATCGCTTTATTGCGACTCCACTGGAGGCGTTTACTTTTTCTTTCAGCGATACGTTGAGGTCCGGACGGCTGGAGCGCAAAGCGGGCAGGATTCCGAACAGGATTCCGCAGGCGCACGCTACGGCCAGCGAAAACAGAAACACACGCATATCGAGCTTCGGCTGCAGCATAAGCGGAAGCATGCCGGCAACCATGTTGGTCAGCGCCCGCGTCGCAAACACGGCCACCATCCAACCGGCGCCACATCCTGCAAGCGCTAACAGAAGGCTTTCCACTAACAATTGACGCACCAGTTTTGCGGTGCTTGCCCCGAGAGAAACGCGAACGGCCATCTCCCTTGCCCGGGCGTTGCCTCGGCTCAGCAGCAGGTTCGAGACATTCACACAGGAAATCAGAAGGACAAGGCCGACCGTGGCGAGAAGAATGATCAGCGCTGGCCGCGACTCTTCTGTGGAAGCAGTTTGCATCGGCACGACCGCAACGCTCCAGTCCTGCTTGAACGCGGGATACTCGGACGCAAGCCGCTGTTTGATCCCTTTCAGTTCTGTTTGCACCTGCAAAGCGCTTACTCCGGGCGACATTCGCCCGATCACACTTCTCCAGTGGCCTGCGCGGCTCCAATTCTCTCCTGGCTCATCAATCACGTCCGGAGTAAGAAATGATGCATCGTCCTGCAAAAGTGCTCGCGGGGCAAGAACTCCGATGATCGTGAAAGGAATCTGGTTCAGCGAAATGGAAGCGCCGATCACGTGCGGATCAGATGCGAAATGGTCTTGCCATAACTGGTGGGAGAGGATAACGACGTGATTGTTGCCGCCATTGCGGTCTTCGCCGTGGGCGAAGTCACGGCCCAATGCCGGGGAAATTCCCAGAACCGAAAGAAACTCGGAAGATACTGCTAAGCCCTTCATGTTTTCAGGCGTGCCAATACCGGTCAAGTTTCGACGGATGTTTTCATAGATAGCGAGATGGGTGAAATTACGGCTCTGAGTTTGCCAATCCTTGAATGCGCCGCCCGAAACATTGTTGCGGTTGTATTCGGGAGTCGTTTCGAAGATCTGTACAAGTTGTCCTGGCTGCGGATAAGGAAGCGGCTGGAGCAACGCAGAATTGATCACGCTGAAGATTGCGGTATTGGCTCCGCTGCCGAGAGCCAGCGTCAGAACGGCGACGACTGTAAATCCGGGATTCTTGGACATTTGCCGCAGGCCGTAGCGAATCTCTCCCAATAGTGTGCGCATTGTTTTTCTCTCAGTGCTCGTTGTGTATTAGACGTGGACCAGAGACGAATGGGGCGTGTGGTCTTCGGATCCAGTTACAGACCTTATAGGCAGGGCAATTTGCTCACCATCGTCGCCTGAGTGCGGGCGCCAAACGCAAGGGAAAATGGGCCGTAGTTGATTTTTGTTCACCTATCAGATGTCCGGACGCGGATTTTACTGTCCGAAACTGGGCGGCGCGGGGACTCAAATCTGGCTTTGACTTCGAGGTGATCCGGACATAGCATTACCCCACTGTTGGCGGGGACTCTCTTGCTCGATCAAAACATCTCTCATTATCGGATTGTCGAAAAGCTGGGCGGCGGCGGCATGGGCGTTGTCTATAAGGCAGAAGACACGCGTCTTGGCCGCTTCGTCGCTCTGAAATTTTTGCCTGAGGACCTCGCGCAGGATCGTCAGGCACTCGAACGTTTTCGCCGCGAGGCCAAGGCTGCGTCGGCCTTGAATCATCCGAATATCTGCACGATTTACGACATTGGCGAAGAAGGCAACCGCACCTTCCTTGTCATGGAATTTCTCGACGGTGCCACGCTCAAACACCTGATCGCAGGCCGACCGATGGAACTCGATACCATTCTCTCCCTGGGGATCGAGATTGCTGATGCCCTTGATGCAGCACATGCTGGCGGCATCGTTCACCGCGACATCAAGCCTGCAAACATTTTTGTGACCAAGCGCGGCCACGCCAAGGTTCTTGATTTTGGACTCGCGAAGGTGAAGTCCGATTCCCGCTCGTCGTCCGAGCCCGCAGATGTCACTGCACCAACTTCGGTCGTAATGGAAGAGCATTTGACCAGTCCCGGCTCCACTCTCGGGACTGTTGCTTACATGTCTCCGGAACAGGCAAAAGGAAAGGAGCTCGATTCCCGCACGGACCTCTTCTCGTTTGGAGTGGTTCTTTATGAGATGGCGACGGGGGCGTTGCCTTTTCGCGGAGATACGTCCGCCCTGATTTTCGATGCGATTTTGAATCGTGCACCGGTCGCGCCGATCCGGCTGAACGCGGATTTGCCTTCGAAGTTCGAGGACATTCTCAACAAGTCGCTGGAGAAAGACCGCAACCTGCGATATCAAAATGCCGCCGATATCCGTGCCGATCTGCAACGATTGAAGCGGGATACAGAGAGCGGCAGGGCGATTGCCCAAAGCTCAGCGTCAATCCCGGTTGCGGTTGAAGCCCCGCCTCCTGCGAGGGTTTCGTCCGCATCGAGGATTCCGGCGCAACCCTCGACGCCGTCGCAACCAGCGTTCACCCCACCTGCGGCTCATGTCGCGGATGCCAGGCCCAAGACCAAGTGGAATCTCATCCTGCCTATCGCTGCGGGAGTTCTGGTTGTCCTGGTAGGACTTGGGATGTATCTCCGTTCGAAGGCGTCGGCAACGCTCACCGAGAAAGATAGTGTGCTGCTCGCCGACTTTGTGAATACGACAGGCGACCCTGTGTTCGATGGAACTCTGAAGCAAGCGCTGGCAGTCCAGCTGGAACAATCGCCCTACCTCAATCTTGTTCCGGACTCGAAAATCCGTGACGCCTTGCGATTGATGGGAAAGCCCGGCGATGAGCGCATCTCGAACGATGTAGCGCGCGAAATCTGCGAGCGTCAGGGGATCAAAGCGATGCTCACGGGATCCATCGCAGGTCTGGGGAACCATTATGTAATCACGCTCGCCGCACTCAACGGCGTAACTGGCGACGCCCTGGACCGCGAGCAGGTGGAGGTCGACAGCAAAGAACAGGTGCTGAAGTCTCTGGACAAAGCCGCATCTGATCTCCGGCAAAAGATGGGAGAATCGCTGGCTTCGGTGCAGCAGTTTGCCAAGCCTCTGGAACAGGCCACGACCTCGTCCTTGGAAGCACTGCAGGCGTTCACTCAGGGACAGAGCGAACACCAAAAGATGCACGACGACGCGGCCATTCCATTTTTGAAAAAAGCGGTAGAGCTCGATCCGAACTTTGCCACGGCCTATGCGACCTGGGGAGTGTCTTGCTTCAATCTTGGCCGGATTGCTGAAGGAATCGGTGCTCTCAAGAAAGCATACGAACTGCGCGATCGGGCCAGCGATCGGGAAAGGTTCTACATCGAGGCGCATTACTACGATGAAGTGACGATCGATTTCGAGAAGGCGCTGGCGGTTTACACACAATGGGCGCAGACGTACCCGCGAGATACGGTGCCGTTGGATGATGCCGCGCTTTCCTCTGCTGCGCTGGGAAGGCATGAGAAGGCTCTTGAGTTTGCGAGCCAGGGGCATCGTATCGATCCCCAGGATGTGTATGCGTACGACAACATGGTCGGCGCGTATGAAGCGCTGAACCGTTTCGATGAGGCAAGAAGTATCGCTGAGGAAGCAATCGCCAAGAAGGCGGCTGGCTCAGGGGTTCACTTTGTACTCCTGGATCTCGCGTACTACAAGGGAGATCACGCGGCCATCCAGCATGAGCTCGATGAAGTGAAGGACACGCCGTTCCGTCCCTTTGTGATGTTCTTCAACGCTGCATGGAACACCTCTCTGGGTAAAGTGAAAACATCAGGTGAATTGTGGCAGCAATCGCGGCAAGACCTGATCGGGATAGGAGCCAAAGAAGTTGCGGGCCAAGTCATGACGCTTGAAGCCTACGACGAGGCGCAGCTAGGCTACGAGAGCGAAGCGCGAAGGAAAACCGACCAGGCTCTTCAGGTATCCAATGATCCGGACACGCGCTGGGGCGCGGCACTGGCGTATGCGGCGCTAGGGGATTCTGCGAAGTCTTCGTCGCTGCTGGAAGGCGCCATGCGAGATGCTCCTGACAATGTATTCATCAAGGCGATGATCGGCGCTGAAGTACACGCGATGCAACAACTCGGCAGAAATCAGGCGGCCGATGCAGTGAGTACTCTCGAAGCGATTCGGAACTATGAGTTTGGAACCGGGCCGCGCGCCGTCGGCGCCACTCCGGCGTTTGTCCGCGGGCTGGCATATCTGAAGCTGCACGATGGCGCTAAGGCGGCGACGGAGTTTCAGCGGATACTCGACCATCGCGGAGCCGTATCCTGGGGGATCGAGTATCCCCTGGCACAGCTCAATCTCGGACGAGCTTACGCGATAGAGGGAGACGCTGCGAAGGCGCGCACAGCCTACCAAGATTTCTTCGCTCTCTGGAAAGATGCCGACCCTGACGTTCCGATTCTGAAGGCCGCGAAAGCAGAATACGAAAAACTGCGGTAGCACTTGAGCGGGCAAGAAACAGATTCCTCCGCTTCGCGTTCGGAATGACAACTTTCCGGTTGACGCACTCTCGGCGTCGGGTCAAACCTTTAGAATCGAATCCCACCCTTGTATCGTCTGATATCGTGTAACTTCTTTGTATTCCTGAAAAGATGCATTCCGTTCAACGCCCAACACGGTGGATGGTGTTTCTCGCCTTCGGACTTGTGTATCTGTTCTGGGGCTCCACTTATCTTGCCATCGATATCGCCGTGCAAACCATCCCACCGGCCTTGATGTGCGGGCTGCGATTCTCGATCGCGGGCGTGATCATGCTTGCGGTCTGTGCTCTCACCGGTCACCGCATTCTCTATTCGCCGAAACAGATCGCTTTGTCGTCGATTGTGGGACTTCTGCTGCTGATGGGCGGCAATCTTACGCTGTCGTACGCGGAGCTCACGGTCTCATCGGGTTTGTCCGCGCTTATCATCGCCATCACGCCGCTGTGGTTTCTCGTTCTTGATTCTCTTCTACTGGGCGACCATCACATCTCGCGTCGCGGCAAAGCGGGTCTTGCGCTCGGCATCGTCGGGCTGTTCGTGCTTGTCTGGCCTGAACTGCAAGCGGGCAGCCTCGGACGAAAGGAGCTGTGGGCTTCCATCAGCCTGATCGCGGGATCGTTCAGTTGGGCGCTTGGTTCGGTACTCTCGAAGAAATGGCAATCCGGGATGGATGTCTTCGGAGCAACCGGCTGGCAGGTCACGGCCGCGGGAGCGGGTAATTTCATCTTTGCTGCCCTGAATGGGGACTTCTCTCACGTGACGTGGACGCCGCGCAGCCTTGCTGCTACAGGATACCTTGTGGTGTGCGGTTCCTGGATCGGCTACACCGCGTACATCTGGCTTCTGGAACACGTGCCGACATCCAAGGTCTCAACCTATGCCTACGTGAATCCCGTTGTAGCTGTTTTTCTAGGATGGTTGATTCTTCACGAACGAGTCGATCGGTTCATCCTCACGGGAAGCGCAATCGTTGTGCTCTCGGTCATCCTGGTTACCAGCGCAAAGGTGAAGGAGAAGACCGTTTCGGAAGAGTTGCCTGCGGTCGAGGCCGCGGGAGACTAGCCGATTCAATTCCTGTCATGCTGCGCGGGAAAGAGATTGCGGAGCGCACTCGTTCCGAGTCGAAGCGTTCCTACTCAAGTTTGCTGCTGACGGTAGCGACTCCTCGCTTTGCTCGGAATGACAAAGCACACTTCTTATGTAACTCCAAGTTCGGTCAATCAGCGTCTTCCTCGTCATCGCTCACCAAGTCCACAACGTGTCCGCGAATGGCAAACGTCTGTTTCGTTCCGCCGGATTCAAAACTCACTCTCATCGGGCCGCGCTGCCAAATGGGTATTCCGCAGGCTGCATCCGGGCCGGAGTCGTCTGCGATATCACCAATTACCTTCTTGAGCACTGGTTTGCGCCGGCTTAACTGCGCGACGATTGCGTAAGTTTTCTTACCGTCATCCGAGACGCCGCAGTATGCAACGTAATCCCTGTACCAGTTCGCAGCCGAGTAGTACGGATCGAAGTCCGGCAAACTGATTGTCGAAACCTTTCCCGTGACACGATCCACGAGGAGCCATCCACCGCGTTGCCACTGCCATCGAGGGATTGAGTCTTCCGGAAGGCTGTCATTGACACGAAACGCTCGCCTCATGACGAGCAATCGTTCCGTCACCTCATGTGGCGTACCGATCGCGTACTCTTTCACTCGGCCGTCGACTATTAGGGCACGCACTTTCATTGTGAACGGCTTTTCGTCCGTGCCAGTTGCAGCGATCCACTGTACCGAGATCCATTTTCCGAACGCGATTGTATGAACCTTGGCCGTACCCGCTGCAATGGCATGGAAAAAAGTCCCTAGCACGAGCGATAAAACCAACAAAGATCGGCGTTTGAGGAGCATATCGCCAAGCTAGAAACAAGCGCTGCGTAAAGCAAGCACTCCGTTGTGTTAATTGCATCGCGAGTACCGAAATGGGAAATTCCGAAAACTTTTGAATGATGCTAGTGTTCAAAATTGTCAACGAGAGGACCAATCCTGCGGAATGGCGGTAAAATCTAAAGTTGGGATTCTTAAACAACGATCCTAAATTCTAAGTTCCTCCTCAGGCGGTTGCGTGCACATCGCGGACAACTGCCTGCGGGGAGGTGGCTTCTTATCACGGTATGGGGGATTTGCTACCAAGGCGTCGAGTTCCACGCATCCTTGTGGTCGATGACCAGCCCAGTATCGCGGGGCTGATGAGCCAGTTGCTCACGATCCGCGGATACAGCGTGGTCACGGCTTCGAGTGCCGAGCAGGCGGAGGCCGAGGTACGCCGCCAGGCGCCCGATCTTATCCTGTCGGATGTCATGATGCCCGGCAAGTCTGGCTACGATCTGTGCCGTGCGATGAAGGAGAACGCAGGCACGCGGCTCATTCCGTTCGTATTGATCACCGGGCTCAGCGATAGCAGCGACAAGGTTCGCGGCATCGAGGCTGGTGCGGATGACTTTCTCAACAAGCCTGTTCTCGCAGAGGAACTCATTGCGCGGGTGAAGTCCCTGCTGCGGCTCAAGGAATTCACCGACGAACTCGAGACTGCCGATTCTGTCCTATGCACGCTAGGATTGATCGTTGAAGGGCGCGATCCATATACCGAAGGGCACTGTGAGCGTCTGTCAGTGCATGCGGTCGATCTGGGCCGCCACCTCGGCATGGATGAGGACTCGCTTCTGGCTCTGAAGCGCGGGGGTTACTTACACGATCTCGGAAAGATTGCCGTGCCCGACGATATTCTGAAAAAAGGCAGCGATCTCACTCCCGCCGAGTGGGAGATCATGAAGCTTCACCCGATCACCGGCGAAAACATTTGCAAACCGCTCCACTCGTTGAGCCTGGTGCTGCCGATTATCCGGCATCATCATGAGCACTCTGACGGTTCTGGCTACCCTGACGGCCTCTCTGCTGCGGAAATCCCCGTTCTTCCCCGTGTGCTGCAGGTCGTCGACGTCTATGATGCGCTGCGCACCGCTCGCTCTTACAAGCCTGCGCTCAGCCATGAAGCTGCGGCGCAGACCATGCGCGAAGAGGCCGCCCGCGGCTTGTGGGATGCCGAACTAGTCGCCGAATATTTCGAGATGCTCGAATTGAAGCGCCAGGTGGCTTAAGACTTTTCTACTCACCTTCCCTGTTTGCTGTCCCAAATTCATAAACCACACAGGTCACAAGTATCAGGAAGGAAAAACTCAAATCCTTTGTGTGTGCCTTCGCGCCTTTGTGGCTTATTTATCTTGCCGAACCTTAGAACCGAACTACAATTCCGGTCGAGATTCGAACATTGTTCTGGGCAACGTCGAAAAGATTCGTATGGACATAGTCTCCCTGCAGGCGCCAGGCCAGAAACTTGAGGAACTTGTAATCGAGTCCACCGCCTATTGCTGTGGCAAACGAAGTGTCGGATGCGCCGAAGTTCGCGTGGACGTGTCCTGCGCCGATGAGCACTTCCGCAAACGGTCGAATCTTTCCTACCGAGAAGGAAGCGCGCGGGCCGAACAAATAGTTGTGTTCGGTAAAGTCCCCAGAGAGATTTGACCCGCAATTTAAGATGTTGATGGGACACGTCACCGCCACTGGAATGCCGTGTGATCCGTAGTGTGCGTCGAAATCGGCAACGATCCCGATAAAGGGCAGGACCTTACCTTCCACCGAGGCCTCCCAGCCGTTAGTACCCGTGCGATCGAAGCCCGGCAGGTCTGTGTTGTAGTAGGAATAACCAACAAAGACGTTGCCGGCGGTAGGAATCTGCGCCGAGGCGATGCCACCTAGTACGAAGGCACAAATAAGAAGACCTATCGTGCGCATGATGATTCTCCTGAAATTTAGAAGCGAAAAACGATTCCTGTGGAAAGACGGATATTGTTTTGAGTTGTATCGAAGAAGTGTGTATGGAGGTAATCGGCTTCAACTCTTAAGGCCAGCAGGTGCACCAGATCATAGTCAAGTCCACCGCCGAGCGCTTCGGCAAACGAAGTGTTCCCCGTATCGAAGAGATCGCCACCATTGTGGATATGTGCCGCCCCGAACATTGCCTCAGCGAACGGCCTAAACTTTCCTACTGACACCGAGAGACGCGGGCCGAACAGGATCTCCCATTGATGGCCAGTGACCTTCGCATTGAAAAGGCCGCCTGGAGTTTCTGCCGTGAAAGTCTGCGATCCATAGTGACTGCCGAAATCGGTAACTATGCCAACGTGAGGAAATACTTTTCCTTCCAGCGATGCTTCCCATCCATTGAGATTAGGTCCGCTCTGACCAGTTCCGAGGCCGGACCAGTTCGTTCGCTCATAGGAATAGCCGACGAAGATATTGCCGGAAGTTGGAACCTGAGCAAAAGCTAGCGTGGCAGCGAGCAATGTTCCAAATACCACACCAACGACTTTGCGCATGAAACTTTCCTCCTTATGAGTTCGTAACCCAAAGAGAAGCGGAAAGTTGTTGGATGCGCGGGAGGGCAATGCCGAAACGATCAACGGTTACAAGACCAGGCCTGCAGAATCAGAAACGCCACACAATGCCTGTCGAGGTTCGATAGTCGTTCTGGGTTGCACTGGCGTAGTTGCTGTGCATGTAGTCACCCTGAAATCGCCATGAGAAGTTCTTGAACCACAGTTTGTAATCGACACCACCACCGACGTCAATCACCAGCGGATTGTAGACAAAGCCGCTCGAATTCAAGTGCCGAATGCCAGCCATCGCTTGCACGAATGGACGCCACTTTCCGATATTCGTGGATAAGCGCGGCCCTCCTACTGCGATGTATTGCGTTACCCCTTCACGATAGAAGCCACTGCCATCAATCACCAGACCAAGGCGCGGGAAACGAGTGAATGGTAGCGCCTCGAACGAGGCATTCCATCCCTTGTAGCTCTGCTTATTCACAACGTTCGTCAGTTGGCCATACGAAACACCCGCGTACACGTTCCCATTGGGAAGAAGTCCGTTAAATTGGGCCGACATTGGGATCGAGAAAAGAAAAAGCACCACAAATGCCAGCACGCTGGCGGCGGTTTTCGACACGCAGTATCCCTCCCCGGCCATGCGAGCCGGCAAAAAAGCATTGTAATCAATGAAATCCGTTAGATGCAGTGTACCGGATGGCCAAGATGTATCGGTTCACAAAATTTGTTCGTACCTGTTGTATGACAAATGTCACACGGGACGCGGGGCTTAATTTCTTTGACGAAAATTTACTGGATTTTCATGGTGCCAAATCCAGCCTACTGACGTCTATGTAGTAACGTGAACAATATGAACATCAATTGCCAGATGTGGGAACAAATGGGCCCTCCGGCGACGTACCAGATAGAGAAGGAGTCGAAGTTGAAACTGAGTGTAGAAACACGAAATCAAGGCGACATCATCGTTGTGCACTGCCAGGGACGCATTGTGTATCGCGACGAGGCGGCCGCACTTTCGCGCCTTGTCGACGAGATCCTGCACGGCGGCAGCAAGGTGCTGCTCGACTTGAGCGGTGTCACTTCTATGGACAGCGCCGGCATTGGAGAGTTGGCCTTGTTACAGAGCTTGGCACAGGAGCGGAATGCGGAACTTAAGTGCTCGGGAGCGAATGAACTGGTGAGCACGCTGTTGGAACTGACGAACCTGGATTCGGTGCTCGATCTGCACGTATGTGTCGATGACGCGCTCGAGTCGTTTCACGAGCGCATGTGCGCCGATTGCTGAGCTGAGACTCCGAGAACAAGTTTCAGTATCAGGCGAGAGGGAGCAAAGGAATTTGCTCCCTTTTTGTTTTCTGGGGCAACGGGGCTTCTCCTAATTTTCGCGCTGAAACCTGTAGCGCCCCTTGCGCTCGATTGCGACTGCCTCGACCACCTTCAGGAATGCCCGCGCCGCATGGGAAAGATTCGCTCCCTTGCGATAGATCAGCCTTAGCTTCCGTTTCAACTGCAGCTCTCGAACGGGAATGCGCACAAGTTCTCCGCGGGCCAACTCTGTCTCGACACTGATCTCAGGAATCAGGGCCACCCCATTCCCCATCGCTACGAATTGCTTGATGGCCTGTAGTGTGGGCAGTTCCAGATCCATGTGCAGAGGGGTCTTGTGCTGTTTGAATAGCTGGATCACCTTCTCGCGATAGGGCGAGTTCACGATATGCGCGACAAAGGATTCCGCTCCCAGCTGGCGAATGCTGACCTGTCGCGCAGATGCCAATGGATGCTTCGAAGGCACGACGAACGCCAGTTCGTCGAGAAACACGACGATGGAATGAAGGTTGGCTTCCTGAGGCTCGTAGGAAAGCACTCCGAATTCCGCCGCGTAGCTGAGGACATCGTCAGGAATATGGCTGCCCAGCGCGCGTTCCACGGTGATCTTGATCATCGGATGCAGCCTGCGGAATTCGGCGAGCACTGGAAGGAGATATAAAACCGTGAACTCGTTTGCGGCGATAACCAGTTTGCCTTTCTGCAGCTCGCGTAATTCCGTCAGCGACTCGGCAGCTTCGCCTCGAAGATTAATCAGCTTCTCTGCGTATTCATAGAGGACCTTGCCCGCATCCGTCAGTACGCCTTCCCGGGAAGAGCGGTCGAACAGCGCCTCGCCGAGTTCGTCCTCGAGTTTGCGGATTGTCTGGCTGACCGCGGATTGTGTGCGGAATAGCTTGTCGGCCGCGCGCGAGAAGCGCCTTTCGCGTGCAACCGCAAGAAACACTTCGAGTTGGGAGAGTTCCATCCGCAGGCCTTTAATGATTCTTCACCAAATCATTAACAATACTTATACTACAATAACTGCTAATGTTTTGTGAAGAAATATAAGTTTTGCTTCTACCATCCAAACTCGTACCATAGAAGAACCAGCAGAAGAACGTTGTTTTGAGCCGGGCATGCCCGGCTCCAGTTGGCTTTTTCTCAGGGAAGGTGTTTATGGGCACGGATCAGGCACGAGTTACGATTTTTGATACGACACTTCGCGACGGCGAGCAATCTCCCGGCTGCAGCATGAATCAGCAGGAAAAGCTGCGACTGGCGCAGCAGTTGGACCGCCTCGGCGTGGATGTCGTCGAGGCTGGGTTCCCTATCGCCTCTGACGGTGACTTCGAATCCGTCAAAACGATCGCCCAGACGGTCCGTCGTCCTGTCATCGCGGGGCTGGCGCGCGCTTGCAGTGCCGATATCGAACGCGCCTGGGAAGCCCTGAAGCATGCTGCGCGGCCGAGGATCCACGTTTTCCTGGCAACATCCGACATCCATCTGCAGTACAAGTTGCGTATTACTCGTGATCAGTGTGTGTCACAAGCACGGGAAGCGATTCAGCTGGCAAAATCCTTGTGCGATGACGTGGAGTTCTCTCCTGAGGATGCGACCCGCACCGATCCTGATTTCCTCTGCCGCGTTCTCAATGCCGTGGTCGAAGCCGGGGCAACAACGCTCAATATCCCTGACACGGTGGGATATACCGTTCCATCCGAGTTTGGTGATCTGATCTCAATGATCCGGCGCTGCGTGAAAGGAATTGAGAGCGTCACAATCTCCGCCCACTGTCACAACGATCTCGGGATGGCGGTCGCGAATGCCCTCGCTGCAGTGAATGCAGGCGCCCGGCAGGTAGAATGCACCATCAACGGCATCGGGGAGCGCGCGGGAAATGCTTCACTCGAAGAAATTGTCATGGCGATGCGAGTGCGACCCGACCGCTATCCCTACGAGACGGGAATCGTCGGCGAGCAGATTTTCGTCGCAAGCCAAATGCTCAGCGAAATCACTGGTGTACCGGTACAACCGAATAAGGCGATTACCGGCCGTAACGCATTCGCGCACGAAGCGGGCATCCATCAGGACGGCGTCCTGAAGAATCCGCTGACGTACGAGATCATGACTCCGAAGTCCGTGGGTGTACCGGATTCCAAGCTCGTTCTCGGCAAGCATTCCGGACGTCACGCGCTAAACATGCGCTGCGAGCAACTGGGATATACATTCGACCGCCGCGCACTTGATGATGTGTATCGACGCTTTGTGCGGCTGGCCGACAAAATCAAGCACGTGGAGGATCATCATCTTCTTGAACTGATTCGCGATACGCACAAACCCACCATGTCAGCAACCCCGCTCATCGAGCCCATCATGGATGCAACACAGGCGGCAGTGGTCAGCGCGCCTTCGCCAGAGCCGGATAAGGCTTTTGCGGCGGCAGCGGATACTAATCCGTTTGGGGTTCCGCTCCCCGCCCATGGGGAAAGCCATCACGAGCAGACGCAGCAGGAAGATTACTTGTGGGGAGTGTAGGGAATTTCGTAATTGAGTAATTTTGTAATTGAGTAATCTACAGAGCCGCCGAGTGGCGGCTTTCTTCTTCACTGCTTAGAATTGCCAATTGCTCAATTTCTCAATTACCCAATTACAAAATTCCTATGAGACTCAACATCACAGTTCTTCCAGGCGATGGAATTGGTCCTGAAGTCACGGACCAGGCAGTCAATGTCTTGCAGGCCGTTGCGGAAGCTTTCGGGCATCAGCTTCAATTTCAGCACAAGCACATCGGCGGAGCGGCTCTAACGGTTGCCCACGATCCTCTTCCTCCTGATACGATTCAGGCGTGCCTATCGTCCTCAGCAGTCCTGCTGGGAGCAGTCGGAAGCCCCGCATTCGATAAGAATCCCGGCCACCTGCGGCCAGAGGCTGGGCTGCTGCGCATTCGACGCGAACTTGGCGCCTATGCCAACTTGCGGCCAGCGGTGTTCTTTCCTGCCCTTGAGGATTCATCTCCTCTGCGCCCGGAGATTGTCCGTAACACCGATATCATGATCGTTCGCGAACTGCTCGGGGGAGCATACTTCGGCCAGCCGCGCTCAATTGAAGGGGAGCCGGGAGCACGCGTGGCCATCAACACCATGCGCTACGCCGAGCATGAAGTCGAGCGCATCGCCCGTGTGGCGTTCGATCTGGCCATGAAGCGGAAGAAGAAAGTCCTCTCGGTGGATAAGGCGAACGTGTTGGAATGCTCACGTCTTTGGCGCGATGTCGTAACGAGGATCGGGAAGGACTATCCCGAGGTCAAACTTGGCCATCAATACGTCGATTCCGCAGCCATGCTGCTCGTTCAACGGCCCGCCGATTTCGACGTTGTCCTCACCGAGAACATGTTTGGCGACATTCTCTCCGATCAGGCCGGAGGGGTTGTTGGATCTCTCGGATTGCTCGCTTCGGCCAGCATTGGCGGTTCCGTCGGACTCTACGAGCCTGTACACGGCTCGGCTCCGGATATTGCAGGCAAAGGCATCGCCAATCCTCTTGGAGCAATCCTCTCCGCAGCCATGATGCTGCGCCACTCATTCCATCTCGAGCGAGAAGCATCCTGCGTGGAACAGGCCGTTTCGAAGGTCTTGTCGGAAGGAGCGCGAACCGCTGATCTGGCCGGAAGAACACACGCCTCCATCCAGACTAAAGACATGGGACAGCGCGTCGTTGGCGCCGTGAGGAAGCTGGCAGAAGTACAGGTCGCGTAAAGGAAATCCAGAAACGAGGACTATGGCAGCCGTGGCGCCCGACGGGCCTTCGCAGCCATGCCGTTGATCCCGTCATATTTGCCCGTCAGAGAGTACCAGCGCACACGCAGCATCTCCTGAAACATACGCGCGCCATCGATGAATGGATTGATGCGCGCCCCGCCGCTGTGTCCCCAGTGCACCGGGACTTCTTCCACGTCGAATCCAAATTTGCGGGCAAGAAAGAGGATCTCGGGATCGAATCCCCAGCGCTCGATCTTCTGCCAGGGAAAGATGGCCTGCACCGCAGCGCGCTTAAAAGCTTTAAAGCCGCATTGCGTGTCGGCGAATTGCAGCCCCAAAGTGATACGTAGCATCAGGTTGAAAATTCGGCCGAAGAGCTGACGGTGCAGGGGCTGACGCTGCGTCTGCATCTCCGCGCGCAACCAGCGCGAGCCAATCGCAATATCGGCGCCACCATCGAGAGCGGCAAACAGCTTCAGCGACTCCTCGATAGGAGATGACAAATCCGCATCACTGAATAGCACAATGCGTCCGCGCGCCTGCAGCATCCCATGGCGCACGCTAAATCCTTTGCCTCGGTTGCCTGGATTCTCGACGAGGTGCAAGATCGGCTCCTTCGCGGCAAACGATTGCACGATTTCAGCTGTTTTGTCGCGCGAGCCGTCGTTTACGACGATAATTTCGGCATCCCAACCCTGCGAATGCACGAAGCTCAACACTCTCGCGAGCGTGGCGCCAATACGGGCCTGCTCGTTATAGGCGGGAATCACGATGCTGTATGTCGGCTCCAAATCAGTTCTCAGTTCCTTTTCTTTTACTGTCTTACTCAGAAAAAGCTCTGATGCCAGGACACACGGATTGGCTGCTTTCCTTTACGAACTGCCGTCATTCTACTCGCTGCAGGCGGGATACGGGTATGAGAAGCTGACGGAGGAGGATCAATGAGGGGCCCCGAGGAGGGGCCTGAAAAGGAGTCGTCGGCACTTTGTATGCGGACCCGCTAGGAAGATACGTGAACTACGCCGGGGGCATACCGTCGGCTTCGTTGGCCCAGTACTTGTGATCGCGTAGGAAATATTTCTCATTCCAGTAATTCATGGCGGTCTTGAGAAAGAGCCATCCTACCTTGAGGTGTCCCATGCGCTTGAATCGCCGGTTGGTCGTGTAGACACCGCCGCGCACGATGGCAAACCGCTTGCGATCCACTCTCTGGCTCAACTTGTAGTCTTCGGCGAAGAGGGTCTGTTCATGGAATCCGCCGAGTTCCCAGAATTTCTTTCTCTCGAACAGCATGAACATCCCCGTCGCAAACGGACGATGCAAATACGACATGTACTGGAAACAATCGTTGACGGTATAGAACAGCTTGTCGATCCAGCTTCCGTCTCTGCAGATGATGTTCGTGGTTACGCACTGTAACCGCTTCGAGAGCGCCTTCTCCATACACCGGCGAACGAGGGACTTGTCGGCCAGTTCGATGTCGGCATCGAGAAACAATACGTATTCGCTCTCGGCCTGCGCGGCTCCCTGGTTTCGTCCGACCGAAGGCATCCCTCCACGGATCACGCCGACATTCAATCGGTCTCGGAAGCTCATCACGATTTCGGGGGTGCCGTCCGTGGAGTTTGCGTCAGCGACCAACACTCTCGTACTCGACATCTTCGAGTAGTCCTGAGTCGTCAGCGAAGTCAGCAGCCGAGGAATCAGATTCGCCTCGTTCTTCGCCGGAATCACGATGGTCAACTCGGCCTTCATATTCGTGGTGCTCGGATTCGTGTTGCTCAAATTGCTGTTGGTTGAATTCATGGATCTTTACCCCCGTTTCATCGATCGTCAGATAGGTGAGCCGCGAGTCGACCCACCCGCCGGAGTTGAAATAGCTGATGCCTTCCTGCTCGACATTCAGCGCATGATGCGTATGTCCGCAGAAGATCCGCTGCGCATCGTGATGCTTCGCGTATGCGATCGCTCCCGCCGAAACTTTCGACGACATCCGAAGCCACCGCGTATTGAGGCGGTCGATCATTCGCGCAATCGGCTTGCGTTTGAAGTCCATCTTTTGAAGCTGCAGATACAGCGCCGTCCCAAATCTGCTGAGCCGCAGGTTGTTCACCTGGAATCCATCAAACTGATGGCCGTGAATCGCCACATGCCGCAATCCGCGGTACATCCAGCGATATGCCTGATACACACGCACGCCCACCAGATGGGACATGATGTCCGTCAGTCCGTGGTCATGGTTTCCTTCCACCCACACCACTTCAATGCCGCGTTTCGGATTCGAGAGCTTGCGGATGAGTCCCAGGAATTTCCAGTGTTCTTTTTTCAGGCGGGCAAAATTGAGGTCGGCAAAAATGTCGCCCAGCAGGATCAGCCGCTGAAACCGGCTGTGCTTCAGGACCAGCGTGGCCTCGCGGGCATGACTCGTCTCCGCCCCCAGGTGCAGATCCGAGAGGATCAGCGTGTTGCAGACAGGCAGATCCATACTTCGGTTCTAGCAGCCGATTGTTACGGGGTTATTAATGTTGCATCAATATTGGTGCAAAAGGTAACCAGCAGGTAATCGCCCCAACGAAGGATCAGCGCAGCCCGGTGTCCCTTAAGGTAACCGATGCGAGGCCCGCCGCTGATCGGCCCTCCCTTACTTCGCCGACAGCCTCAGCAATGTTGGTTGAGCATCGTCAGCGGTGATCTTGTCGAAAAACTCCTTCAGCTCTTTGTACTTTTCGGGTAGAAGCAGGCCCGCGCCCATGATGAAATCGCGGCGCGCATAGAGCGTATTCGCGGCCTCTTGCTTGCGCTGAACGTGATAACGCGCGTAAGGAAGGCTCAGCGAATCGTCTTGCGGCATTTTCTCTATCGCAATACCTGGCGGAAGAGTGATACGAACCTCATCCGCTTCCTGCCACGGGTAACGAAAATCAATCGCATTGGAACGCGCAGCAGCCGGGAACCAGGGCTTTTCGCCGGCCTGGAATAGGTGCAGCGGCAGGGGCAACTCCTGGTTTATTGCAGCGGGAGCGGCACCTCGCACTCGAAACTGTGCCACCAGGGGGGCGTCTGTAAGGTTCCATTCCGGCGAGTTCACAAGTTCTACCTCACTCGTTCCGCGCAAGAGTCCTGTGAGTTCATCGGAAAGAATCTTCTTCCTGAGATCTGGATCCGCTGTCTCCCCGAGTTGCCGCCGAACCATGGCGGGAACGCCCTTGAAAGTCAGGTTCACTGTTCCAGTGAGCGCTCCAGTGGGTTCGAGAACGAGGTCGGCTTTGCGCGTGATCAAAGATTGCTGGTAGTTCAGCGACGGGGTCTGGCCGAACTCGGTGTCGATTGCGTTCTGGCGCAAGCCCATGGCGGAGCTGTAACGCCAGTCGATGACTTCGTATGGGCAGAACTTCGTGCCCGGGTCAAAAAACACGTCCTTGCCATCGAGTTGCACGACCGCGATTTCTCCATCAAGTTGATCTGTGCTGAGGTAATCCTTCAGGAATGCCTGCTGGCTGCGGTCGGTGACCCAGAGCAAAGAAGCGGGAAGGTTTGCCGCGCGCACCATAGCGACGAAGAGCCTGTTCAACTCGTCATGGGTGCCGCCTTCCTGGAGCACATCCGCCACTCCCCGCGTCTGCTTCTTCTGCTCCACGGCGGAAACCGGCTTGTGAACACAAAGTGGGCTCATGAACCCCGCAAACGACATGATGCAATCGGGCGACGTGTACTCTAGCGGGTAGGCTTTGTGCATTGCGAAATTGGGGTCGCGGCTTTCATTTTTCAAGCTGTAGACGAACGTGTATATCTTTTGCAGCTTCTGTTGCGCCGTGTCTCCAGGGGAGACAAGTTTGCTGACGGCAGCAGTGATACCGTCGTCTTTGGCTAAGAACGTTTCGACGTCTTTCTTCCAGAGTTTCTCTTCGTTCTTCCAGTATTCCTCCGGCTTCAAGGTTGTCTGGTAGTAGAAGTAGACTCTCCATTTCAGCAAGGCGTGGGAGGGCATGAACGGCTCTTCAATCACCGCAAGGACGTCCGTCATTTTCAGGTCGACCCACAACAAGACGTCGTGAGGGGTGGCATCGCTCTTAGAGGGAAGCGTGTGAATCTCCGGCTTGGCGCCATTGCCCAATAGTGGGGTCCATGCGAGATTTCTGGCCAGTTGACCATGGTCGAGTTGCACGCTGGCATAGCCCCGGTTCTGCATAGGGATGAACTTGAAGTAAGCATTGCGTTGGAATAGGTCGGTCTGCACCTCCCACTCGGGCGGGGCAACTTGATCGTCGGTGTAATGAAGAGTGTATCGGAAGTCGAGAATGCTGCCGGGCTGCGCATCCGGCAGTGTGAATGTTTTCACGGTAAACGGAATTCCGTCTGCGCCTTTTCGCGTTACCTCAACAGGCTTCCCAGTGAACTGAGTCGCAGACCCATCGGCGTGGACGGTGCGCCCTTTGAGTTCAGAGACGTTTACCGAGCGACCGTACGGAAGATCAATGGTTGCATACTTACGACCTGCCTCCGTCAAGACCTTGATGCGCTCATAGACGATCTGACTATTGTTCATATTGTCGTCCGTCTGCTCGCGCGTCAGAATCACGGCAGGTGCTTCGGCCAGCCCCGGGACGCTTTTGAACGAGCGATCATGGTCGCTGATCGGAGGCCAATCCGCGCCAGATGCCGGTGCTGCGATGAGTGCGATGGTGAGAAAAGAAAGCAGAGTTAACCAGATTTTCCGCATCGTGGTCCTTCCTGATGTCAGGCACTGGAACGTCTCGGAACAAGGATTGTTTCCGGAAATACAGGTGCCATTCGGAGAGATGAACATTCGCTCGACAATTTTCCCAGCAGGTTATACCACGGTCAGTGACTTTCATCACCGTGGGTCACCTGCGAGAAACGAGAGCTGTCCTACGGGCCGGGAAGGATCCCGACCGAACTTGTCGAACGAAACGGGCCCTGACGTTCACTTCAACGCGGCGAAAGCGGCGCATTGCTCTGCGCTCGGGGGGAGCGTGCTCCCGGCCGCATTTAGATCAGCACGGATCACATTCTTGTCTGTAGAGCAGAACAGGCGCTTGCCGGTATGGTCAAAAGCCTCGGGAGCGGCTCCAACGAAATAGCTTGTGTTCTCGCCGCCTGAGGTGTTGCCTCCTACCGCGGCGAAGCGGTATCCCGACTTCACTCCTCCGGCGAGGCTCTGGTCGAGCAAACACGCCGTCTCGGCTGATTTCTTGCACGGTTCCGGGCCCCCAAGATTCTCCAGCGCGTCTGCGTAGCCTCCGTAAGCAGCCTGATACTGCACTTCAGCCTGATTGATTGCCCGTACGGAGGCGACCGCCGAAACCTCGTTCGCATGCATCTGTGCTTCCCGCAAACTGGGTATCGCGATGGCCGCGATGATCAGCATCACGGCAATCACGATCATCAGTTCCAACAGGGTGAATCCATTTCGCCGCCGCATGGCCGCCCTCCAATCAGTCGGAGAACGAGGCCCCGCGTTGGACTTGCAGAAAAAACTGGAGGCGATTGCCTGATTGTGCCCGGCTCTCTACATCATGGCTCCCGATGTGCACCTCGGTAATGTTGCATGCCAATACAGGATTCCCATACTATGAATATAGGAATCCGATATTCATGAGCAAACGCATTCGTTCCAACATTGCCCGGGGGAGCGCCGAGATCGCAATCCTCGCCTTGCTCGCCGAACAACCGCTCTACGGCTTTGAGATTGCGAAGCAAATTGGTGAGCGAACCGGCGGAGCACTGAAATTCACGCTTGCCTCCCTTTACCCGCTGCTCTACGAGATGGAAAAACGAGGCTGGGTCGAAGCCTACTGGCAGGCGAACGCCGCGGGGCGCGACCGCCGCTACTATCGCCTCACACTAATCGGTCGGCGGCAGCTCGCACCATTACGGGCAGAGTGGCGATCTTTCTTCCACGCTCTTGACGCCCTGGCAGGAGTGAGCCATGCCTGATTGGAAGATGCTCGTTCGACGGCGACTGGGCCACGTGGATCTGCCATCTGGTTCGGCGAAAGCGGTGGTCTCCGAATTGGCAGCACATTTGGAGGAAACGTACCAGCACGCGCTGGCGAACGGCCTGACGAACCGAGCCGCAATCAGACTGGCTCTGCAAGAAGTGGATGACTGGCGCGTTCTTGCCGTCAACATCAGCCGAGCAAAAGAGGGCCTCATGAATCACCGCACGAAAAGTCTGTGGCTACCCGCACTGATCACTCTGTCCGCAGCGAGCGTGTCGTTGGCTGTAACCCAATTCCTGCGTACGCAACCCCGTCTAGTATGGATCGGCGGATGGGGGATGACTTTCTACTGGCAATGGTTGGCAACTCTGCCCCTCTTTGGCGCTCTTGGGGCACGTCTTTCGCAACGCGCCGAAGGGACAACCCGCGCGCGTCTCGCTGCCGGGCTAGCCCCTTCGCTCACTATGCTGATTGTGATGAGTCTAATCTTGCCTTGGGGACTAGCGATCGATGGATTTCACTTCTTTCGCCTAGTCGGATTCGGGCTTGGATTGGTCAACTGGGTGGCGATTCCAGCGGCAGCCCTGCTGATCGGCGCTCTTCCGTTTGCATTCAGGAGCGGTTGGAATCTGCGCGTGAACGCCTAAGGTTGGAAGTCTGGCTTCCGGTTCCGAAGGCGGACGCTGGAAGTCCGATTACTGTGCCGGAGGCACGTACTCCTTCGGCTTGGCGGATCCCTCGCCGAAGAAGAACATCTCGAGCTGCTTCACGATGACTTCCTGATCTTCCCGACGCGCCGGATTCAGACGGTACTCATTCAGCAGCATCTTGCAGTGTTCCGTCCACATGCGCCATGCCTCTTGAGAGACGTTGTCGTACACCTTCCGTCCCAGATCGTTATCGAACGGTGGCTCGTCCAGCCCCGGCATTTCTCTGTTGAACTTCACGCAATGAACAATGTGCGCCATAAGTACCTCACGGTTATGAAATCAGCCGCCAGCAGGCGGAATCTCTATATTACATCCGATGCATGAGGACGACAGCCGGTCGCAGGCCCCGATCGTGTACTGCTTCACCACAAAGGTCACGAAGTAACACGAAGGAAGACTGTTCGTATTGAGCCTTCGTGAGCCTTCGTGAGCCTTCGTGATACTTCGTGTCCTTTGTGGTTTATGCAGTTCAACATCATTCTTGCCTGGTAAACCGCACGCCAACCGCTGCCGCCACGCCCCACATTGCGATCAACGGCATCAGACTGGCGAGCCCGTGCAGTCCAATCATCTGCCCCAGATTGAAAGCCCCGGCACCGTTCATCGCTTCCGTCGGCAACAGCATCGATTCCCGGTTCATCGCTATGTGACCACTCCAAAACGCCGTCCAGGATGAATGAACCATCGGGCAACTATCCTGCATGGCCAATTCTGAAGAGGTCGAAACGACCATCAGCGTTACAAACACGCTGCCCAGCGCCAGCACAATCAAAGCCGAGCGGCCTGCGATCGAAGATATCGTCCATGCAATCGCCAGCCCCAAGCAGAGGAGCGGGATGCAGGCACCGGCGTATCTCGGTCCAAAAGTCAGCCCGGCTTTCCACCAATAGAACGACGCATTAAACAGGAAGTAATAGACAGCGATAGCTCCAACAACGAAGGTCGGCCCTCGAAACCGCTTCCACATCAGCCACAGTCCCACAACCGCAGCCAGCATCACTGGAGAAGCCACAAACAATCCGCGCGAGCATCCGAACAGCAGTTTCAGGACCCGGTCCGGATGCGGATACGTCAATCCCAAGTACCCCTGCTGCTGCATGAACGAAAAGGAGGTTGCGTCGTAATACGAATAGCTGGGACGCAACGCTCCAAAAGCCGCGTAGAGATACCAGAACAAGACGCCTGCACAAATCGCTGCTCCTAATGCAACTCCCGCGACACCCAGCCATCGCGACTTCCCTCCGCGACCCCACGCCTGCCCTACGGCAAACAACGCCAACAACGCTGACGCTGGGCCCGCCGGATACTCGGTCACCGTAGCCCATCCCGCCGCCAATCCCACCGCGAGGGCCCACCAGAACACGGCGCTTCCGCTGTCGCCGACCTTCAGCGCCGCCGCGAACGCAAAGACCAAACAGGCCCCGACGAGAGCATGAGCCCAAAACAAACTCGCATACGCGAAAATCGGCGTGCCAATCGACATCATGACAGTCACAAATGCGGCCCCGCCGAGACTTGCACCGAACCGCAGCGCCAGAAAAAACAGGCACAGGCCCGCGAGTGCCGTTGGCAGGGCAACCGCACAAACCGTCACGAAGTAAGAAAGGGCATACTCTCCACGAGCCGACTCTGGATCAATCCCCATGACCCGCATCCCGGCACGCGCTGCCACCGCAAATGGCACCGCCAGGAAAACCAGACCCGGTCCTTTGTCGGAGTAGTAGTGTCCGTTGTAATGAGCTTTATCACTCGTGTTCTCGTGATAGGCGTCGATCTGCAACGTCTGCCTCTCGACGATAGCGCGCAGCAGATCGAAGCGGGAGTTCTGGTTCCATCCCCCGCCTTCGTAGAAATAACTAAAGGAAAGAAAGCTGGCGATACCCAGCAACAATGCGACTTTCCAATGCGTTCGGGAGCTTGCGGGCATTGGCTAAATGATACTGCCTGACGTGGTCAAGGCTGCAATCGCTAGCCGTTCGACAATTCAGAAAGTCAGCAGCCGGGTTCGATTGAACATCAGTGTCCAGCGCTTTGCCCGCCACTCAAATCGTTCCGGACGATTTCTCCACCTTTCATCACAAACTTCACTTTTTCAAGCTCAGTTACGTCCTGAGTAGGATCACCCGAAGTCGCGACGATATCGGCGAGTTTGCCCGCCTCGATCGACCCAATCCGATCTTGCCATCCGAGTAGTTCTGCATCCTTCATCGTCGCCGCTTGAATGATCTGCCACGGGGTCATTCCCGAATCACGGTAGGACTCATAGATCAGCGTGCTGCTTTCGCCGCGAGTCCGCTTGCCCATCTGGTAGTACTCATCCGATCCCGCGGCGATGGGCACGCCTGCAGCAACCGCACGCTTCAGACGGTCGCGGTTCCCTTTCGCAAATTCTTTCATTCCGCTTTCTGCCTCCTTGCGATCTTCAGGGCTCACGCTGGCGGGGATAAATTCTGTATAGATCTGCTCCGGATAGTCCGTGGGCACAAGGAAGATCTTTTTAGCAGCCATCATCTTCAGCACGTCGTCTGGCACGATGTAGGCGTGCTCGATCGAATCGACTCCGGCTTCGGCGGCAATGCGAGTCGCATCCTCGCCAATCGCATGCGCCGCTACCTTCTTGTGAACCCGGTGCGCTTCCTCCACGATTGCCTTCATTTCTTCAAGCGACACTACTCGCGGGCCTGTGTTGACGATCACCTTGATGCAATCTGCTCCGTCATAGAATGCTCGCTGTACGGCACGCCGTGCCTCATCGACCGTGGCGACTTCTGCGTACTCTTGTTCCACCAGCGCTTGCGCATCGTGCTGCAGCTTCCCAAATTGTCCTCCTGCTGCTGACAGAGCCCTCGTGGACGCAACGATTCGAGGACCGTTCACCCATCCGTGGTTGATCGCGCGTCGCAGAGCGACGTCGCCATTGATGCCCGAATTCCCCACGTCACGCACGGTAGTGATGCCTGCCTCCAGATCTTCCCGACCCATCTTGGCGCCAAGCAAGGCACGCTCCGCCGGGCTCATCTGCGAAACCGTCAGCAACATGTTCTCGTCTTCGCCAATTGCGAAATCGTAGTTCTGCAGCAGATGCGTGTGCGCGTCGATCAATCCCGGAAGCAGGGTCGCGCTGCCCAGATCGATAACTCTAGCCCCGGCAGGAATTTCAAGTCCAGGCCCGGCCTGCTTGATCTTATCGCCGTCAATAATGATGACCGGGTTCGCAACGATCTTTTGTGCCTTGACATCAAGCATCCGGGCCGCGCGTAGGACTGTGATGTGAGCGCCGGCAGCCGGCGCAGCCTGAGAAGCGGCATAGCCCGCGAACAACAAAAGAACCGGAACAGTCCAAACACGAACTCTGTGCATAGGGCATCCTCAAATGTTTGTGAATGCGACAGGAAAGCGCTAAGAGTGTGAAGGAAGCGACGGCCGGATGCAAGTCTTTGAGATGTTGGACCCTCAAAATCTCGCGCCGCTGGTGGGCCCACCAGGATTTGAACCTGGAACCAACAGATTATGAGTCTGCTGCTCTAACCGTTGAGCTATGGGCCCTTTGGGTGCTATCGCCTATTGTAGTCGGGCGTTGGGCCGGAGGCTGAATTCTCGCGGGCTTTCGCGCGGTCGCGGTGTCCACCACATGGGCACTTTATCAGTTGGACACTGCGGGTGTCCATGGGTTCTGGACACCGTCAGCGCGTGTTCGCGTGCACGATTTCCACATTTGGGAATCTGGCAGAGCGGTCGAGAGTGCCGAATTATCGGCAATCGCTTCGTTTGTCGGCAGCGATGTGGGTGTGAGTCCTCCTCTCGGATCTGTTTGACCTGGTGCTCGGGTGATTTTTGCCGCCGTTGCTCGGGGTGTGGGTGGGGGAGGGGGGTGGGTGGTTTTTGCTTTTCACATTTTGCGGCCGCGGGGTTTGCGGCCGCTGCCGGGGCGGGGCGGTCCCGAGCACCGGAGCGCCGCCGCGATCGGGTGCCGGCGTCCGGCTCTCGGCTTCTGGCGGCGCGAGGAGCGGAGTGGCCGCACCGCCCACGACAGCTTGGAGTACGAATGGTGTGACTCCAGCCCCTCTGTCAGTGTGATTACAATCACAGCCAACAAGCTGGTTGCCCTCTTAGTCTTTGGCAGAACAACGCAGCCAGAAGGGAGGCGCAAGTTATGCAGTGCCCGTCATGCCAGTCCAGCAGAAATGCCAAACTTACCGCTGAGGTCGCTATCCACTTCCCTGGCATGAGTAACCTGAACACGCCTCATCTTTTCGTGTTTCCTCACCTCGTCGTCTGCCTGGAGTGCGGTTCCACTACCTTCAGAGTTCCAGAAGGCGAGTTGCAGTCGATACGAGAGCGTGTGTCCCTGCCATCTCGCGCACCGCGGGAGGAGAGCTTGGTGTCGGAGTAAGTCAACCCTTTCCCAACCTTCACCCTCTCCCGGTTTAATTTCGCACGCGGAATGGCCCGCCCTGGACACCCGGGGCGTGGAGCGTGCGTGCGCTGTCCCTTCTGAATTGCCGCTTGTGGTGAGAGCAACGAGGCACGGGCGTGGAGCGGCTGCTAGATGACTGCTGGCTGAGGCGCAGCTGCAATTCGCGACGGCTCGTGCACGTTGCGTGACGGGCGCTGCCGGCAGCTTTGCATTCCCACTTCTCGCAACTGCGGCGAGAAGTGGGGCATCCCCTTTTGGGGAGAGCGCCTGGCGCGCAACGTGCCGCGCCGATCGCGGCCCCGACGTGAAATAAATCGCCGCCCCTAGCGCGCGCGTGGGCGTGTCGCGGACCTGGGCCTGACGCGCGCGCGGGGATGGGCGTCACCGCGTCTCTCAGGGACTCCATCACCACTGGGGCTGAGGCGGGCGGCGCTGCGTCCGGTGAGGCTGCACGGCGCGTGACGCGGCTTTATCGCGGCGCGCGACGTGCTCCGGTGGCGTCGATTGGGGGATTCTGAGTGTAATAGAGATATTACGCCAGTTGAGTCGAACTTCTGGATGTTAGCTGAAGGAGCCTTCGGCCAACCAGGAAGAGCCATATCGGGTAAAAGGGTCCAGAAATGGCCAAGAGGACAACGCCTGTGCCCGGCAGGAAAAGCCCAAATACGATGTGGGCCAGATCGAGTCCATGCATCAGGATACCTAGGTAAGCGGTTGTCCTGCTGAAAACGCTGCTACGAAGCATAACGACCGAGATTAGTACAGCGCCGCTCTGCAGGAGGATTCCACCCATGATGGCGCCAGTCCCATGCCAGATGTCGGTGGCCAATATCGCTTCTCCCGCAGCCAGGAACTGAGTTCGCGACGCCTCTGTGGTAGCGGCCGCATACTTCTGACTGAGCGAGATCATCGATAGCGCTGTGGGCGTCGCCAGCAGCAGCGTAACCCCAACGAAGGCGAGAGATGTGGAGAGAATTGCATTCGCCCGGTCAGTTCGTTTCAGAGCAGCGAATAGACCGAGAAACACGAGGTAGTACAGCGGCATTGCGACTATGGTGGGCAAATCGAGGCGTAGCAGTCCAACCATTCTGTTGCTCTGCAGCAGTCGGAACGCCTCGGCAGCAGTCGCGGGCGGGCCGCCCAGGACAATGAGTTGAACTATCGTCAAGAGGGCATAGGCGATCAGAACGAATGCAGCAATTCCACCTGTCCGGCACAGACAGCTCAGATCAGAGGCTTCCGACTCGCTGCGGTTGACTCGGCCTTTCATTTTCACTCGCCAGCCTCACGGTTCCTCCAAGCGGCGGCCATCACGGAGAACCGATGAGTCGAGCCTATCGAGTTCAACGATGGGTGCAGTGACCAGAATCACCTGAAGTTCCTGTGGTTAACTGTCGAAACCAGGCCATTACACTCAAAATCCCGGCAGCCTGGGCGCGGTCAGCGTCCGGGTTCGTTCTCTTCTTCGTCCATGTGATCGACGTAGCACCTGAGGTGGGCCGCTTTGCCGTTGGGCAGGCGGCGAAAGGGCTTGTGCTCGTCAGTGATCGGCTGCTTGCAGTAGACGCAGATTTCGTACGGCGACTGAGTCTCTTCCCGCACAGAAGGACTCCTTTCTAGCTCGCCCCTTCTAATTGGTGGACACCTTAACTGAGCTGTGGTGCGGTGTCCACTGCGAAGGTTCACAGGTCTGCGCAGTCGATAGCGAGGGCGATCCACTGGAGGCGGACGGCAATTGCGATGAGAGATTCATTCGTCGGCGCTTCGTAGCGGAGGCGCATGCGTCCGAGTGCGTTGCTGACCGAGTGGTACGCGAGGCCGAGATGCCTGGCTAGCTCGTGCTGGCTGTGTCCTTCAGCGAGTAGCGTGAGGATCCGGCGCTCGCGCGGGCTCGGGTTGCGCGGGGATTGGTAGACGGTGAGGCGCGCGGGTCGCATTGAGTTCCTTCGGTCAGTTGAGTTAGACGGGTGGGACCTCGTCTGCCGGTTGTGCCGGGTAAGTGTGGACCTTGCCGTCCTTGTCGGGCACAGCTGCTACCCAGCAGCTCCCTGAGACTAGTTGTGCTTGGTGTAGGCTGACGAGCTGTTCAATTCGGGAGAGCCAGTCGCGGACGTGTAGACGAACGTTTATGGTCCGGCTTCGACTGTCGTAGGGGTTCCATACGTGGAGGATGTCCGCGCAGTAGTCGTAGAGCTCCACGAATTCGTCCTTCGTTAGAAACCCGTCTGTGAGCGGTTCGAGCTGATGGAAATTTGTGCCGTCCCCACGCGGTGTTGTTGAGACGAGTCGGAGCGGTACGGGGTAAAATTCGGGATTTACCTGGGCGAGATATTCAAGCATTTTCTTCGCGCGCCAGTCGTTGGCGAACTTTGCGCGCGCGGCCGAGTACACGGCCTTGTTTGCAACCAGAGATGCGAAGGCGATCTGTTCTAGCATCTTGCGGAACTGCAGAAACAGGATTTCGGTGTCCAGCAGCTCTACGCCTGATGTTACGGTTCTGTATAGGATCGATCGCGCCAGTCGAAACCGTGGCAGCATATCCTCCATGCATTCGCAGTAGATCTCCGGGTCGGTCGGCAATTCCGGCCTCCGTGTCGAAGGGTAGCACATCGTCACCTCAGCTTGGTGCGGTGGTGGTAGCCGCATTTCTGGCAGACGGCGCAGGAGCGGTTGCGGCCGCATTTGCGGACGATGAGGGGCTTGCCTCCGCAGTGGCGACAGGTGCGGAGTTGGGCGGCGCGTCCGGTGCCGTGCTCGGGGTAAACGACCACCGGGGCTAAAGCCCCCTTATCTTCTCTCGTCTGACGCGGCCCTTGAAGGGCCGCTCTTCCACGGTTGTTCTCAGCGTTTGCGGTTTGCATGTTTCCTTCCTCGAGACTTCGATTTTTTCTTCTTCGCGTCTCTCGCTTTTTTCTCTTCGACGATTTGCAGGCGCAGTGCGGTGAGCAGCGTTTGCAGTGCGTAGAGGCTTGTCTTGGCGCTGGTGGCGTCGAGCTCGCCGTTCATGATGCGGAGGCTGATTTGGGCGATGGCGTCGGCGACCTTGCGCGTGGTGATTGGCGGGGTGAGGTTGATGGGGTCGACCTGGTGCTGTTGCTGCATGCGTGCGCGATCGCGCGGGACTCCGAGACGCCAGAGCAGGAGCTCGGCTAGCGAGGCTTCGCGGAGCTCGGGCGGATCGTCCTCCTCAGGGGCTAAAGCCCCGTCCTCATCTGTTGCGTTGACGCGGCCCTGAAGGGCCGCTCTTCCACGGCTGCGGTCGGCGTTGGGGATTTCCTGCGGAAATTCGCGGGCGGGGGCGCCCGCGCCACACTCACCGAACTCAATTCCTTGCGGCGGTTTCTTCGGCGGGGCTTCTGTGGTCACATGACCGCCTTTGTGTCGGGGCTTCCCGGCTGGCGTCCGGCATCGATCGGAGTGGGGTCGGGCATGGCGAAATGGTCTGCGCCTCCGACGTCTTCGATGAGGAGGTAGCGCGTGGTGCGTCCGGCGCCGGGGACGGGTGAGCCTCCGTGCGCGGAGATCTGGAGGCCGAAGGGGTGGAGGAGCGTGCGGGAAATTTCAGTGATGGCGCTGCGGATCGTGGGCGAGAGTTTTTCGGTGGACACCATGACGGCGAGTCCGCGGGCAGCGGCTTCGATGCGGGTGGGCGGAATGTGGCGGGCGTCGCGCGAGGTGGCGAGAATCTGCAGAGGTTCGAGAGTCATGAGGTGGTAGTTGTAGGCAACCAGGCCGACAGCCATCCAGAGCTTGGGAGTGAGGTGGAATGTGTTGTCGTTGGGGAGTGCGAGGAATTTGCGGCGTTGCATGAGTTCTCCTGTCAGGCTTCGAAAGTGGCTCCGGTGGATGTGATCGCGCGGAGTTGAGCTTCGTGTTCGCGCTCGGCCTCGACCTGGCGCTGCGCGCGGAGCGCGGCGACGCGGGCGAGGGTGGCGCTGAGTTCTTCGAGGTTGATGGTGCGTTCGAGGTACTTGGCGGTTGTGGTGATGCGCTGGTGTCCGAGCTGATGCTGCACGGCGCGGAGATCGTGGGTGGCGGACCAGACGTCTTCGGCAACGGTGCGGCGAAGGTCGTGGATGTGGAGATCGTCGCGGATGCCGAGGCGCTTCTTGAGGGCGCGCCACTGCTTGGTGAAGCGCGCCTGATTTCCGGGCTGGTGTCCGCGTGGGTTGTGAGCGCGGAGGATGTTCACGACGGGCGTACCTGGCTGAGCGTCTTTCGGGAGCTTCGCGAAGACTTCGGCGATTTCCGGCGTGACAGGCAGCGTCTGGTGGACACCGCCTTTCGTGAAGAAGGCGAGCGTCTTGGTGCGCGCGTCGTAGTTCGCGGGGCAGATGCGCGCGGCGGTGCCGTGGCGGATGCCGAGGTCGGAGCAGAGCAGCAGGAAGAAGCGGAGCGCGGGGTAGGCGTTCGCGAGGACAAGGCGGCGCTCGTCGTCGGTGGCAATGATGGTGCGGGCGGCGGGCTGGCGGAATCGCGGGACGGCGTCGGCGATGGTGGGGCGAGCTCCGGCGGTCTGTTCGAGCCAGCGGAGAAAACGGCGGAGGCGCTTGCCGTAATTCGCGCGCGTGTGATCGCTGAGGGCGGGGTGTCCGTCGCGGGGACGCGTACGGCTGGTGCGCCAGTCGTTGGCCGCGCGCTGCACGTCGTGCGTGGTGAGCTGCGCGGGCAGCTTGTCGCCGCAGTCCCTCAGCAGCGACCCGAGCGCCGGGGGCGTATTCGGGTTGCGGGCTTGCGTTGCCAACCACTCCTCAGCCGCGTCGGCGATGGTTGCAGCTGAGGCGAGGTTTTTGGGCGGGCTTCGCGTCCTTCACGGCGAAGCCGCATGGCGGTTTGAAATTCGCGGGCTTCCTGGGCTGTGGGGAATGCTCGACGGTGGCGAACGCCGTTGGTGTCGCGCCAGTCGGCAAAAAAACTTCCGTGCTTCTTTAGCATGCGCGCCTTCCTGGTGTGCAAACACGCGTCCGGTCGCAGCTGTGGAAAGCGAAGTCACCTGTGGAATTCTGCGGCGGGCGCGGGTTCGGGGTTAGTGGACACCGCGAAGGACACTGAGTACGCGAGAGAGCTTGCAGAGTGATGCGAAGCGGAGACGGGAAAATCTCCGTTGAGCTATGGGCCCGCAAGCTCAATCTTACACTGGCGGCCCAAAGCCCCTAGGCGCGCCGGCCATCCGAAGGTCGATTCGGCCTCATCTGTTTCTCGCCGCCCGTGGGCACCAGGGCTGAGTGGTCGCACCGTCCACGACCGTCGATGAGTGCAATTGCGATTTAGTGACAGTGCGGTTGGCTCGTCGAGTTAGAAGTAGATCGTCTCGCGCCCTCCATGCAAACGATCAACGCAACGACGTAGGCTAGCCACAACAACCACTTTGTTATCGGCGAGTGGCTTCGTCCCGCGAACCAAGTCAGATCGCTCACTTGTACAATTCCGACGGTCAGCAAGCTCATCCACAAGGCTCGAATTAGATATTGAGGTTTAAGAGAGCCCAGCACGAGCAGATAAGCTACAACACCAGACCAGACGACCATGACAAAAGAGACTAGGTACACGAAAAGTACGTAAGCAATGGAATATGGCCACGCAAAGCTAGTTCCCCACCCCACAACGCGACCAAACTGGGGACTAGGCTTTACGTGTGGCCAGAGAGTGGCAACAACGCCGATCCAAGTGGTCGCGATCACGATTTCGTACCACCTAGAATCCCGCAAACGCACCATCTCCAGATTGTAGTCCCAGTCTCAACCGTCGAGAACAGGCGTTTGCACGTCTTGGCTGGGCTAGCTGGCTCCCTTGCAAATTAGCTTTCAGCAGTCCTCTATTATGCTAAGTACCGAAGGATGAGTAATCCACCTGCAATCGCAATCATGTCCTCGGCAACTGCCACGGCGAAATCTGGCGCGTGGGTCTTAGAGACGATGAAACGGCGGCTGTAGTAGCCGCCAAGGGCGCCCGCGAGCGCACCGATTGAGCCAAGCAGCGCCGAAAAAAAGAGGCTCATCCCGGCACTTATGGCAATTGCCACGCCACATGCGCCTCCAAGAACTAATCGTGCAATCAGTCCAAGGGGCGCCGTGCGCGCTGGCGTGTTCGGCAGTTTGTCGGCGATCAGTTCGGCCACTGCGAGCACTGTGATGACTATTAACGTGGAGCGATGGTGGAGAAAAGCCAATCTCGTTCCGGCGAAATGCAGCCAGCCAAAATGCGCCGCCCAACACACCAGCGCCGGAGGTGTCAGCGACCGTAGACCATCTACGCAGCCAAGAAAAAACGTCAGCAAGAACGCCATTATCGTTGCCGTCCCGAAGCTTTCATGATCACCCGAACGCCGAACCTAAAGCCGGAAGCCCGAAGCCCGATTTTTAATGTGCCGCCGCCTTCTCCGCTCCCAATCCCGTATTCGACCGCACCAGCAACTCGTTGTACTTATGTTGTGAGGTTGGTTCGTGGCTCACTAATGTCCCAATAAATGCTCCGATAAAGCCCAGCGGGATGCTGAGGATCCCCGGATTCTCGAGCGGGAACCACGCTTTCGCCTGAATCAAATGTCGCGCCGTTCCGGTCACGGTCGGCGGATCGATCGCCATTAGGCTTGGACTCACCAGGATCAGCCCGATCGAAGCGAGCAGCCCGATGGCGAGTCCCGTCACCGCGCCCGCGGTATTGAATCGCCGCCAGAAGATCGACAGCAGAATCACCGGCAGATTCGCCGATGCCGCAACCGCAAACGCCAGCGCTACCAGGAACGCAACATTTGCCGTGGGCCCGAGCACGATTGCGATTCCGATCGCCACAGCACCCACGACAAAAGCCGAAATCCGCGCCACCAGCACCTCTTCACCTGCTTTACGCTCGACTCCGTTGTAAATGACATTCGTCCAGAAATCGTGTGAGAAAGATGTTGTCGCGCTGATGGTCAATCCTGCAACCACGGCCAGGATCGTCGCAAAGGCTATTGCCGAAATAAACGCAAAGAAAATGCTCCCTGCGAGCGCTTGCGCCAGCAGAGGAGCACTCATGTTAGTGCCACCGTGTCCCTTGATATAGTCCGGACCGACGATCGTCGCCGCGCCGAATCCCAAGAAGGTCGTCATGATGTAGAAGCTGCCGATCAACACCATGGCCCACACTACGCTGTGCCGAGCTGTCTTCGCGTCAGGGACCGTGTAGAAGCGCACCAGAATATGAGGCAGCCCCGCCGTTCCAAAGATCAGGGCCATTCCCAATGAGATCAGATCCAACGGCCCGTAAGGAGGCTTGTAGCGCAAACCGGGCTGCAGGAAGTCTTTCACCACCTGCTGCCCCTTGGCGTCGTGATAGGTCACTTGCGCGATCGCGTTAAAGAACTCACCAAAACTGAAATGAAAGTGTGCCATCACCAGGATGCTCAGGAGGATCGTTCCCGCCATCAGCAGGATCGCTTTGACGATCTGCACCCAGGTCGTCGCCAGCATGCCGCCAAATACGACATAGACAATCATCAATATCCCGACCGCGATGACAGCCTGGTTGTAGGTAACCATGGTTCCCAGTAGCAGCTTCACCAGAGCGCCGGCACCGACCATCTGCGCGATCATATAAAACGTGCTCACGGTCAACGTGCTCAGAGATGCCATCGCACGCACGGGCCGAGGCTTCAGCCGGTATGCCAGCACATCGGCCATGGTGTACTTCCCAGCATTCCGCAGAGGCTCGGCAATCACCAGCAGAACCGTCAAATATGCGACTAGCCATCCCACCGAGAAAAGAAACCCGTCGTATCCTTGAAAGGCAATAATTCCCGCAATCCCCAGGAAAGATGCTGCGCTCATGTAGTCGCCGGCGACCGCTATCCCGTTCTGCCATCCCTTGATCTGGCGGCTCGCCGCGAAATAGGCCGCCGCCCCAGCCGAGCGCCGTGATGCCCAATATGTAATGCCCAGCGTGATCGCGATAAAGACCAGAAACATCACTAAGGAAACGTTCATGGCCTTATTTGCCTCCCTTGCCGTCTTTCTCGAGAATGTCCTTCGCCAGCCGGTCAAAATTATTGGCGGCTTTCACGTAAAGGCCGGCAATCAGCCACGCAACGAAAAACTGCGATAGCGCGAACAGGTACGCCAGGTTCACTTGCCCAATCACCTTCGTCGCCATGAATTGCGGCGCATAACCGACCAACACCGGCAACGCGAAGTAGTAAACGACGAAAAAGATGAAGGCGGGGACAATAAAAAGTTTCTTCGTCGCCATCAAGTCGATGAATTCCTTACTTTCGGCAATCCGGTCCCAAACAGTTTGAGACGGTGCCCCCGATTCCGATGACTTTGCCATCTCCAGATTCCCAGCGGCATTTGCCATAGAGCCCCTTTTTTCGTGAGGTTTAGACCAGACTTGCGCGGTCGACCCGAACGCGGCTGACGGACAGATTACTCCAGCCTGTCAAGTTGTAGTGTTAATTTGCAGCGCGTCGGGGATCCCTGGAGCAGAAAATGAAAGGGCGTCCCGCGTGGGACGCCCTGAATGAAACCTGAAGTTGCTATTCCTATGCTTTAGCGGACTTTGCCAACCTGTCCCCGGTGGCAGCCAGTTCGGCCAGCGAAGGCACCGACTCCGGTTCCGTCTTCGTCCTCTCCGCCAACACAGCACCACTCTTGAGAGTTTCCACCAACAGCTCGATCGCAAGATCTGTATTGGGACGAATGAAGACTGTAGCCGCCAGCATTCCGTTTCTGACCCAGGCTTGCCCCGTCTTCGGCATGCCGTCGCATCCAGTGATCGGAATCTTGATCCACCGGGGCCGGTCTGTCTCCGGCAATTCGTGGAAAGCCTTGCGCGCTCCCATCGCCATGCTGTCGTCCTGCGCGCCAACCAGGTCGATTTTGCTCTGCAACGAGGTCTGCAACCGTAGCCAGGAACTTACCGTCTTGTGCGAACTTTCCTCGGTCCAGTTGGCTCGCATCGCCTTGACCTGGATGTTGGATGGCTTCGTGCGGTTCATGCCGACGGTACGCTGTCTCGCGGCTGAACTGTTGTTCGGACCTTCGATGTAGAGCATCGATCCGCCTCGAGGCAACAATGCCGCAAACTGTTTTCCTTGAATCTCGCCGATTTCCTCGTGGTCCGCGCTCACCGCAAACACCGGCACTTTGTAAAGCCGCCGCAGTTCTGAGATGTAGTCTGCTTCGTGGTTCAGTACCACCCAGCCGATTCCCGCTGCCGCCGCAGCCCGCGCCACTTGCGGAAATGCCGTTCCCCCTGCCGGCTCGAACATAATTGCGTCTGGCTTTGCAATCGACGAATCCTGTATGTATTGCAGCAACTGCTGACTCTGCGTCAGCGGATCATTATTGGCGTGAATGATTTTTGCCTCCACGCCCAACCGCCGCGACGCTTTCTCAGCCGCAGCCGCCTGTTCCTGCTGATAGTCGTTATCGTTCGTCGTGAGGGAAATAAGAAAGCTCAGCCGTTTCATAGAAGTAGATCCCCTTTTCGGATCATAGGCCCCTCATTCTCCACAACCAAGGTGACCAGGGTAACCACGAAAAGTCCTGCTTGCATTTAGGCGTACCGCGCTAAGAAGAAAAAGCGTCCGGAAGGACGCTGTTCAAAAGGCTCTATAAGGCGACTCTATGCGCCCGCCGCCGCACTCTTAGGCGCCGGTTCCCCTATGAAGGTCTTGAGCTTCGCATCCAGAACCTCGCGACTCTGTTCTGCTAGGTCCACGAAACGGAACGGCTGCATCCAGCCTTGCGTCGCCCACATGGGAAACAATAGCTGCGCCTTGCTGCGGATCGTCGCTTTCTCCAGATGAAAAATTAGGTCGACGACCAGTTTCTCGTCCAAAGGCTGCTCGAAGTGAATGACTCCGCCCGATGTGGAGAGCTGATGAAGAGCGGCTCGCACGGACCTTTTGTTGGGCAGGCGTACGAGGACCAGCACCGAACCTCGCAACTTGACGCGAAAAGGCCTGTCGGCCTGCTTGCTCGGGGCTGGTTTGGCCTCTGCCACTTTGCTCTCTGCAGGCTTGCTCTCTGCCGGCTTGCTCTCGCCGGAGGGCAACAAGCGCGCTGATGATCCGTACTCGTCTTCCATAGGCTGTGCCTAGAGTATGTCAGCCGGCGAAGTCGAAACGAAGTTACGGAAGAACAAGACCGAACAACAATTGAGAGTAAGATTCAGGATTCTCGGGGCGAATAGAATTGTTGTCGTTCCGTAGCGAAGCGAGGAATCTGCTGTCGGATGCGCTGCGGAAGCCGCCTACTTCCGGCCCATAGGCGCTTCGGCGCCACTTTCAAACACGTTATAAGGCCAAGCCTTCTTCTGCACCGTAACCGTTGGTGCGGCCGCTGCAGCAGCGGCTTTCGCCTGCGGCGCGACCGGATCGTTCTTCCCCACCACGTTCCAATCCTCAGGCGGGTTCACGATCCCCCATACGTTGCCGTGCGTATAGAGCGCGGCTCCGATGAGAAATCCATCGTTCCCTAGCGGAAGGCAATTCGCCACGCGCGCTGTCACACTGCCTCCGCCGGGCAAGTCATTGAACATGATCGGCGTCTCCAACTGGATGGCGCGAGGGCTGCGAAAACCGCACCCCTGGGCGCTTGCCACCAACAGTGTGCAGTGTTCGGCATAGGGACGCATCCGGTCCAGGCTCGTAACATTCACCGGGATCTCCACTCGCAGCCGCGTGCTGCGCCGCATCGCCTTCGGAGTGTGAACGTCCTTCATCATGAATCTGCAGCCTTCAGTATTCTCTCGGCAACTGTCTGCCGAACCTTAGTTATTGTGGCAGATTCGCTTCAAACAACAGGGTGACAAAAGTAACCATTTATGTGAGGACATGTGGTGTGTGGAGCGGGCGCCCCGCCCGCTAAATGCCGACAGCAACCAATCGTTATGGGATCAACCTCCACGCTGAAGAGCAGCCCTTCAGGGCCGCATCAACACGCTGAAGAGCGACCCTTCCGCGCTACGTCAACACGTGGAAGAGCGGACCTGGTGGCGTCAACACACGGGATAGCGGATCCTTAGGGCGGCGTTAACAGTCGAAGAGCGGCCCTTCAGGGCCGCGTTAAGGAGCCTTACAAAGGGGGCTTCAGCCCCCGTGGTCGCCTCACAAAACTTTCCTGTTGCTTTCCTACATGAATCCAATATACTCCCTGTTGGAAACCAACAGATAACAAACCATGAAGCAAAAAGACATCCAGCAAGGCACCCTGGCATTGATGGTTCTGAAGACTCTCGATGTACTCGGACCTCTCCACGGCTACGGCATCGCCCGCAGAATCGAGCAGATCAGCGGCGAGCAACTGGCTCTGAATCAAGGGACTTTGTATCCCCTGCTGCTTCGGCTGGAACAGGAAGGCGCTATTGAGTCCGAGTGGGGCCCGTCCGAAAACAATCGCCGCGCCCGCTTCTACCGACTGACACGTGCCGGACGCAAGCAACTCCAGGCCGAACTGCAGGACTGGCAGCAAACTACAGACATCATTTCGCGCTTCCTAGCGATCACTCCGGAGACACGGTCATGAGCCTCTCACGACGACTCGCAGTGCGCCTTCGCAACCTGCTCACTCGGCAGACCGACCAGCAGCGCCTCCTTGAAGAGATGGAAGAACACATCTCCCGCCAGACCGAAGAGAACCTGCGCTCCGGTATGACGCCCACCGAAGCCCGCCGCCAGGCGCTCATAAAATTCGGTGCAGTCGAATCGATTCGCGAGCAATATCACGCCGAAAGGAGCCTGCCGCTCATCGAGAGCATCGTCACCGACATTCGTTATTCACTGCGCGCCCTCGGCAAGAACTCCGGTTTCACCGCGATTGCGGCGACATCGTTGGCGCTGGCCATCGGAGCCAATACCACGATCTTCTCGATCACCAAGCGCGTTCTTTTCGACCGGCTCAATGTGCCTCATCCAGAGCAACTTCGTCTGCTCCATTGGAGTGGAGATAAGCAAACCGCAGTTTCAAACGTGTGGGGTATCACTGACGACGCTTCCGAAGGGTTCGGTGCGCCAGCGTTTTCTTACCCGGTATTTGAGCAACTGCGACGCGATCAACATGTCCTGGAAGACCTTTTCGCATTTAAAGATGTCGGCAGGATGAACGCCACGATTGGGGGAAACGCACAGATTGTTCAAGGCGAATTGGTGAGTGGAAATTATTTTGATCAGATCCAGGTTCAACCGCAACTCGGCCGCCCCATCGTGGTTGCTGATGACCTCATCGGCGCGCCCACCGTCGCCCTCATCAGCCCAGGGCTATGGCAACGAGCGTTCGGCTCTTCACCTTCCGTCATCGGACGCACGATCAAAGTCAACATGGTTCCGGTCACAATCGTCGGCGTAGCGCCGCCGGGATTCACCGGTGCGAAGAGTGTTCAGGCCGCACCAGACCTCTTCCTTCCTTTGAGCACCCAGCCGCTCGTCGAACCGCGAGGCAAAAACGGCTCGCTGCTCGGCGCATCCAGCCCGGAAATGTGGTGGCTCAACATCATGGGACGCACAAAGCCGGGCGTCTCGGACGCGACGGCGCAAGCTTCTCTGGACGTTTTTTTGGCGGCCGCGGTCCGCTCATCCTTGCATCCAGAGAGCAACGCAACCATCCCACGCCTGAACCTGGTTGACGGCAGCCGTGGATTGTTCCTCTCCAAGTCTATGTTTGCCAAGCCGGTCGGAGTGCTAACTGCGCTCGCAGCGCTCGTACTATTGCTTGCTTGTTCGAACATAACCAGCATGCTGCTCGCGCGGTCTGCCGCGAAACAGCGGGAGATCGCTGTTCGTCTCGCCCTGGGAGCAGGACGACTGCGCGTTCTTCGCGGCGTGCTCACCGAAAGCCTGCTGCTCTCTGCATTGGGTGGAGTATTCGGCGTTGCTCTAGCTTTTGCAGGTTGCCATACGCTGCCCGCGCTGCTTGCGAATCCCTGGGAAGTGGATCAATTCCCGATTCCGCTTGATCTCACCGTGCTGGTATTCACCGCCAGCATCACCATTCTCAGCGGGTTCCTTTTCGGTATGGTCCCGGCATGGATCGCAACCCGAAGCGACGCCGGGGCCTCCCTGAAGTCCGCACGGCCAAGCAGTTCCCGTCGCCGCGGCGGACTTACTGGCAAGACCATCGTTGCCTTCCAGGTCATGCTGTCCACTTTGCTTGTCGCTGGCGCGCTCCTATTTGCCGACACACTCTTCAGACTCGCCCATGTCGATCCCGGATTCCGCACCGATCACCTGGTGCTCTTCGCCATTCAGCAACCCGAGTCGCGCTACCCGCCGCCGAAAGATCTCGACCTGCATCACCGCATTGAAGAGCGCTTGCAGGCTTTGCCAGGAGTAAGAGACGTAACTCTTTCTGAGGTCGCTTACATCTCCGGCAGCGTAGAGAACTCAAATTTCCTGCCTGAGGGCGAGAAACTCGATCTCGAAAAAGAACAGTCTGCTTTGAACAATTCCGTGGGCGCCGGATTCTTTCACAAGATGGGCATACCAATCATCGCCGGCCGCGACTTCAACGATAACGACACGGCAGCTTCACCAAGGGTCGGCATTCTCAGTGAAAGCCTCGCGCGAAAGGCATTCCCTGGCCAAAATCCGATCGGCAAGCATTTTCTCGCGCACTTCCGTCCGCGGGAAGGCTATCCCGGCGATTCGATCGAAGTGGTCGGCGTATGCGGCGACACCTTGTACTGGTCTCTCAAGCAGGGCCCAATGCCTATGTTCTATGAGCCGTATCTGCAGACGCCCAACCTCGATTTCGGCGCGACCTATGAAATTCGGACGGCACTTCGTCCTGAGGCCATTGCTCCGTCACTTCGCGCCGCGGTGCAGTCGATCGATCCTGACCTGCCGCTTCAAGAGATTCGCACGCAGCAAGAGCAGATCGATGCATCCATGCAACAAGAGCGCATCATTGCAGCGCTAACCGCGTCCTTCGGAGTCCTTGCCCTGATCCTTGCCTGCGTAGGCGTATACGGCGTGATGGCGTTTTCCGTTGTACAACGCACCAGCGAGATCGGGATTCGCATGGCTCTCGGCTCGCTGCCGCGACAGGTGCTCGCTATGATCTTGAGTGAGGCAGGATGGATTTCGGTTGCGGGAATCGCCTGCGGCCTCGGCGCTACGGTTCTGCTGACGCGATTGGTGAAATCGCTTCTGTACGCCACCCAGCCAAACGATCCATTCGTTCTGTCCGGATCAGCCCTGCTGCTGGCAGCGGTCGGGCTCGCCGCCAGCTGGATACCAGCCCGTCGAGCAGCCGCGGTAGAGCCGATGCAGGCACTAAGGCATGAATGAATAGGATGCGTCTAGAGAGTGGTCAGAGTACCGAGAAACTCAAGAGAAGTGTCATCCTGAACGGAAGAACGGGTTCGCAACAGCGAACCAGTCTGGAGTCGAAGGGCCCCTACGCCATGAACTCACCGAACGGATTCAGGAAGTTCTTTCGAGGCCGACGAGAGGCCAAAGACCGACGACCGACGACCAAAGACCAACGACCGACAGCATCACCCTCGCGCATTCCCCCGCGCCCGCGCAACCCCGGCCGCCAACCCCTTCGCCACGACCCGAGGGTATCCCGCGCGATCCATAGCTTCCATCGTCGCAGCAGCAATCCCACCTGGCGTTGCAGCCTCATGCAGCAATTCATCCAAACTCAACCCACTCTCGCGCCAATACAGAATCCCGTCGGCCAGAGCGTGCGCTGCCGCAATCAACGAAGTCTTGCGGTCAAGTCCAGCCTGTTGCGCCGCCTCGCTGAGTCGAGCCAATGCGTGATATCCATGACTCGATGAGAAGGTGGCAGTGAAGAGGTCGAAACGATTCTCAGGCACCTCGACTACCTGCCCCACGCGCCTAAACAAACGTCCGACGACAGTTCGCTGCTTTCTGTGAACTCTGCGATCAAAACATAGCGCAGTCAACCCGCGCCCCACCCGGCATACCGGACTCGGCATCGCCCGCACCCACTGCACGCCGGGAGTCCCCGTTCGCAACTTTCGCAGCGGGATTCCCGCCGCGAGACTCACACACAGTTTCGGGCGTTCGCTCAAAGCCTTCATCTCATCGAGCAAACCCGCCACCGATGTAGGCCGTACCGCAATTAGCACTATCGCTGCTGATCTCATCGCGGAACTCAAATCGTGTGCTATTTCGACTCGCGATTCCCGCCGAAGCGAGCTCAGCTTATCTTTGTTTCTGTCGTATACAACGAGCGGCTCGTCGAATCCCCCGAGACGCAGCCCAGCACACAGCGCCCCCGTAATCCGACCACCACCCAGAAATGCAATTGTGCTCATCATTGTATATACATACAAATAAGTATGTATCAAACTGCCTAGTCTTAAAAACTAATCCGCGGCGCAAGATCAAGAAATATCCGCGTTCCTCCGCGTGAATCCGCGGGAAAGAAGTTCATAAGCGCGTCAATCCGCCGTTCCGCCACCATCCACGACCAATGCCGCGCCCGTCATGAACGACGATTCGTCCGAGGCCAGGAACAACACCGCCTTCGCGATCTCGTCCGGCGTTCCCACTCTCCCCAGAGGACGATTCGCACATCCCGCGATGTACTCATCCCATTTGAGTCCGCGCATCTTCGCGTCGGCAGGCAGCATCGGAGTCTCCACGTCGCCGGGGCACACGCAGTTCACCCGTATGCCCTGCGCGCCATGATCGATCGCCATCGCCTTGGTCATCAGCACCACGCCGCCCTTTGATGCGCAATACGCCACCGCATGATCGCCGCCCACGATGCCCCACCCGGATGCATTGTTCACAATAACGCCGCGCCCCTGCTGGATCATCACAGGCAGGACGAATTTCGACATCAGGAACGTGCCCTTGAGATTCACGTCGATCTGCTCGTCCCATTCTTTTTCCGAGCACTCGATCGCCGTTTGTGGATAGAAGACGCCGGCATTGTTGAACAAGATGTCGACGCGTCCAAAGGCATTCACGGTTTCCTCTACCGCTTTTCGGCAGTCGGCTGCTGAACTCACATCCGCACGCAGGAAGAGACCTTCATCGGCGGTCTCCTTGAGGCGCGCCATGACTGCCTTGCCTCTCTTGGGGTTCCTGCCCGTGATGGCCACGGCTGCACCCTCCCTGGCAAAGAGCACGGCTGTAGCCTCGCCAATCCCAGAAGTGCCACCAGTTATCAGAACAACTTTATCTTTCAGTCGCATAAGTCTTGTCGTCCTGAAGGAGCGCCGTTGTTGCGCGAGTGAAGGACCTGGGCGAGCCGCGCGAATCGGCGCGTTTTTGCGCCGAATAAATCGCGCGTTTGGCTCGCATCCTTACTGGTTCTGTACACCTGACGTAGAGCCCGCGTCATCAAACAATCCGCGTTCATCCGCGTGAATCCGCGGCAACGAAGTTACCGGCTAGCGAGCCCGCCGGCGGTCTCGCCGCCGTCGAGCGTAAACACGTGCCCCGTAGCGAATGCCGCATCGTCCGACGCAAGGTACGCAAACAGTCCCGCAATCTCTTCTGGCGACGCGTGTCTCCTCATCGGAATCTTCCCGTTCACCTCGGCCAGCATCGCGTCTGAATATTCAGCCCGCTGCATCGGCGTGAGTACATAGCCAGGCGCAACGGCGCAGACTCTCACTTTCG